>JACCDI011085596.1_pt1 | contig 35560 bp, 38 predicted proteins | sample 7442791 | NCBI WGS metagenome assembly JACCDI01 (sample SAMN15323434, study PRJNA562643) | freshwater metagenome | isolation source: river surface water | place: USA:Blue River Watershed | collected 2017-08-15 | reverse complement strand
ATTCTTTGCGTGGTTAAGAGATAAGAAGTTTTTAAAAAATGGAAATCTTCCTTACCAGAAATACAGAGACAAAAAATGGTTCGAGGTTAGAGAGACAACAACAAGAAACCCTTTAAATCCACAACCACATTTTCAAACATTATTTACCTGGAAAGGATTGAGAAACATTGGTGATAAAATTGAAAAAGAATTTACCAATCCTCCATGTCCTCCTCAAAATCCCTGCCCTGAATGTCCACCCGCTCCTCCTTGTATACCTTGTGAAGAACAAAACAATTTAAATTAATCAAATGGAAGAACAAATTGTAAATGACCCCTGTAATGGCGGGGCATCAGTACCCATTGGTTGTCTAGTAGATAAAATTTCAACGATGGTTCCCCCTAAAGCAATTTTTAGGGGAATCATCCACCCATCAATTGGGTGTATTTTTGGACCTTCTAAGAGCTTTAAAACCACTTTTACAGAATCTCTTTTGTTAAGCATGAGCGCAGGTTTAACTAGTTTTATGGGTGAACCGCTTTATGCGCCAAGTAAAAGAGTATTACTTGTCTCAATGGAAGAATTTTATCGGAATAGGACCGAAAGAAATAAAAAGCAAATAGCGCATTTAACTGAAAAATACCAACTTGATCCAAGCTGGTCTGAAAATGTCTATGTTGTAGACGAAACATTCCCAAGATACTTGTTTAGTGATAACGATTGGGATAAGCTAGAAGCTGAAATTGTTAGAGTAAAACCAAGTGTTGTCATGTTGGACTCCTTAACCAGGATGACAGTAGATCCAATTGAAGACTCAACTGTTGCATCTAAAGTTATGCGAAAACTCCGTGAACTTGCATTTAAATATGGTATTACAATAATTATAATTCACCACAGCCAAAAGATAGAAAATAAAGCACTTACAATTGCTTCATTAGCTGGATCAAGGGTAATTGGGCAAGAACTAGATTTTATGATTGGAATTAATCGAACAAGCAATAATGTTAGATACCTAAAAGATGTAGCTTACCGATATGCTCCAGATGACAATGAACATGTTATGATTTTTAATTCAAATGAAAGTCAAATTGTGGAGAAAATAAGTCTTGGAGAAGAAGCTGCAATTATTTCAGGTAGCACTACTTCTGCACCCACTTTTAATAAAGATGAACTTGTTTTAGATTTTATTCTAGAATATACTAATCAAGATCCTGCAATTATAATTGAATCAAATTTGCTTGTACAGAACTTAGTTGAGTCAAGAAAAATGGTAAAGCCTACACTTTATGCTGCTTTAAAGAGGTTATTAGAAAGTAAAATAATTGAAAAGATTGCAAAGGGACAGTTTAAATTAGTTGATCCAAGTTCAACCCAAATTTGATCAAAATACAATGAACTTATTAAACCAATTAAACTTCTAGTTCAATCAGTTCAGTAAGTTCAACTATAATTCGGAAACTATACATTAAACTGGCAGATCCCCACGAAATAAAACATGTGGGGATTTCTGTGTGTAGTAACCATCATTATCAGAAATATTTAAGAATAAGTTCTTGATGAAATCAAATTAAAATAGATACTTCTATATAGCTATAACTTCCAAATATGGAATTTAAACTTCATGGGTTTAGAAAATTTTTTTACCCAAAATTTTCAAGATACATTAGAGCATCTAAGTACCTATCCATCAAACTACCCCTCCTCTGTCCTGGAATGGGACTACCCCCTACCGAAGCTCCGCTTCTACCCAAAAATACAAGAGTTGACCTCTAATCAACCCCTGACTTAAAAAAGAAAGAATAGACTAACCATCTGCTCCCCTTCTTAAAGTCTATCTGTATTTGAATTCTAAAGATGAGTGCACGCATTTAAAGAATTTGGATGGATAAAAGAGCAAATATTAATCACAATTAAAAATTAAACAACATGGTAACAGTAACTGGTTACAACGAACGTCAACGAAAAGACGGAACAACATTTATTGCACTTGAAATTACAGGAGGTGCAGAATTAATTCAATCAAGCACATCTGGCAGATATTATGCCACAGTTAGAAAATGTTCAATCCCTTCTACATTTAGCAAAGAAGTAGCTGAATCAATTATTGGACAAAGACTCCCTGGAGAAATCGTAAAAATCATATGTGAACCATATGAATACCAAAATAAAACTACAGGGGAAATAATGAAATTGCAACATTCATATGCTTATCAAGCAGAAGGTGCAATGGATCTAGTTGGCCATACAAGAATTAGCCAACTTGAATTAGCATAATAATCACAACTACAAGACAGTATTATCTGAACCATTAGAAGGTCAAATAATAACTAACCGCTTCGAACATTCTAGTATAGTGCGGTCTTATTGTGGTTAGTAAGGGGGACTGGGCGGTTTCGGCTGCCTGGTCCTTTTATATTAAATCAAAATTGTTTAAACTACTAAAATTTACACTTTATGCATTTACAAAAAGCATCTAGAAAAAAAGCAAAGATAAAAATGTGCTTACAAGGGCCTAGTGGATCTGGTAAAACATATTCAGCCTTATTATTAGCATATGCCCTATGTGGAAATTGGTCGTCAGTTGCTGTAATTGATAGTGAAAATCAAAGTGCTGAACTATATTCACAGCTTGGAGATTATAATGTAATACAGCTAGAAGCTTCATTCACGCCAGAAAAGTACATTCAAGCAATTCAGTTATGCGAACAGTCAGGTATAGAAGTAATTATCATTGATTCAATTACGCCAGAGTGGGAGTTTATACTTGAGGCACACGCCTCATTAGCTGGTAATAGTTTTACTAATTGGCAAAAAATTGGACTAAGGCATAAAGCATTTATACAAGCTATTCTTAGTTCTAAGACGCACATTATTGCAACCGTTAGGACAAAGCAGGAATATGTTCTAAATGATCGCAATGGGAAACTAGTACCTGAAAAAGTTGGCCTTAAGGCAGTTCAAAGAGAAGGATTAGATTATGAATTCACTCTTGTATTTGATTTAAATATCAAAAACAAAGCAACTGCTTCTAAAGACAGAACTGGTATTTTCTTTGGCATGCCTGAGCATATTATTGGAATTGAAACAGGGAAAGCCTTATTAAATTGGTGTAATGAAGGAAATGATATAACAGTATCTGAAGTAAGTAACAAAATTAATAACTGTAAAACCATCTCAGAACTCATTACTCTTTATCACGAAGTGCCACAGTTTAATGAATCGCTCAAACCTGACTTCGAAAAGAAGAAAAGAGAATTGATTATTAATAATGAAATTATCAAATAAAAGAAATTAAAATGAAAAAAGAATGTGTTTCAGAAATTGAATTAGTATATAAACCAGCAATTGGAGAAAAGCCAATAGTACAAACTTCTTATGAAGCGTATATATTATTCAAAGAATATTTCAATAAAGATACAATAGCGATCAAAGAGCAATTTGTGGCCATGTATCTGAATCAAGCAAATCGTGTATTAGGAATACATAAGCTTTCAGAAGGTGGAATTACCAATACATTAGTTGATGCAAGAATATTATTTGGAACTGGTCTAAAATCACTCGCAACTGGCATTATTGTATGTCATAATCATCCAAGTGGCAACATAAATTTGTCAACTCAGGACAAAATAATAACCAATCGGATCAAAGAAATTGGTCAGCTTCTTGAGATTAGATTACTTGATCATATTATAATCACACCAAGCGACGCTTATGTGAGTATGTCAGATGAAAACATGATATAAACAAAAAATCCAGGACTAATAGTCCTGGATTTAAATATTTCTATTGACTTATAGCTAGTGGCTAACGTCTTTTCGAAATAATACATTTGTAAAAGTTTTAACTAAAATTTCAATATCAAAAATCCATGATTTTCTAAACATGTATTCCTGATCTAGCTTTACTTTTTCTGGCATTGATATCTCATCTCTTCCGTTAATTTGCGCCCATCCAGTGATACCTGGTTTTAATTTGTCAACTCCAGTTGCTACTCTTAGCTCCATTAAGTCATCCTGATTGTATAAAGCAGGACGTGGCCCCACAAATACCATTTCTCCTTTTATTATATTAATCAAATTTGGTAATTCATCTAGACTTGTTTTTCTAATAAACTTACCAATTTTAAGTAAGTATTGATCGGGGTTTTCTAATAAATGAGTTGCTACATTAGGCGTATTCTTCTTCATACTACGAAACTTGAAGATATAGAAGAAGGAATAATTAACTCCAACACGATTTTGGGCAAAGAAGACCGGAAACCCATCTTCGATTAGTATAGCAAGCGATACAAAAAGAAAGATAGGTGAAAAAAGTATTAGTAGGAAAAGAGCGAAAAGTCTACTAAGCATTATTATTAAATGAGTTTAATGTTTTAATTAACCCTTCTTTAGCTGAAAAAGGCAATGGCTTATTAATGGCATTCTTAATTTTATCATTAGAAACAATATATGTTTCAGTTAATTTATTTAATCTTTCAGTATTAAGTGGTAACTTAATGATATCCCCAATTTTCGAAAATAACTTTATAAAATACACTGGTATATTCCAAATGCGATATTTTTTCCCTTGACTTTTTGCAATTAATTTAATAAGATCATTGGTTGAGATTGGTTCATCATCAGCTATGTTATAGACACCAGAGGGTATTGCTTCATTATTTATAAGCTCATTTATAATAAAACAAAGATTATCAATACTACAAAATGATCTTTTATTTTCAAAAGCACCTAAAGGCCAAGGAAACCCTTTACTTACAATTTTGTTTAATAAATTTAAATTACCCTTATTACAAGGGCCATGTATCATACAAGGCCTTAAAATATAAACTCGCTTTCCTTCTGGGATTGTTTTACTTAAAATATACTTTTCTGCAAACAGTTTACTTTTTCCGTAATGAGTAATAGGGTTAGGAGTATATTCTTCTGTTAATATCAATTCAAGTGAATCTGCCGCTGCTTTAACCGAACTTAGAGTGATGAAAACTTTAGCATTTGATATTAAAAAAGCATCAAAAATTATTTTAGTTAACTCTGTGTTAACTTTATAATAATCGCTAGCATCTGAAACGTTTTTAAAATCGTGGGCTTTGCCTGCAAGATGAATTACTACATCTTCATTAATTTCAAATGGTTGGTTCTTTTTATAACTAACAAACTGATATAGATTTATATTTTTTTCTAAAACATTTTTTCCAACGAAGCCGTTAGAGCCAGAAATGCCTATGCTTATCATTTATGAATTTTAATAAATTCTAAAATTTTCAAAAAATATTTAGAATATAATTTTAAATAATTTGTATTTAAACCGTTTTCTTCACAAGCTCTTTTTACCTCATTATTTAATAAAATAGTACTTTTTAAACCCTTCGTACTAACACCGCCTAAATTCATATATACCATTATTATATTAAATTGAAAATATGAAATTTGATGAGTTTTAAGAAATCTAATTAATAGTTCATAGTCGGCAGCTATTTTGTAATCTTTTTTATACCCTCCATATTTATGGAAAAGTTCTCTTTTACAATAAAATGAAGGATGAGGTGGCATAAATCCATATTCAAATCTATCGGGCCTCCAACTTTTTGAATTATAAACACGCACAATTTTTTCCTTATCATTAATAAAGGCAATATTACCAATTATAGAATCCAAATGAGGTTGTTCAATAAAAATTTTAACAACATCACTAATTATATTTTGACTGCTAAATATGTCATCTGAATTTAATATGCCAACTATATCTCCAGTGGATAATGAAATGCCTTTATTTATAGCATCATAGATACCTTCATCTTTTTCTGAAACAAATTTTTGTATTGAGTTTTTGTACTTTTCTATAATTTGAATAGTACTATCTTTGGAGTCACCATCAACAATAATATACTCAATATTGGAATAGCTTTGAGAAAGAACCGAGTTGATTGTCCTTTCAATTGTTTTTTCAGAATTAAAACAAACTGTAATTATAGAGACTTTCAAATTGATGAATAATTAATATTGTTTATTTTCAAAAACTCTTCAATAGTCATTTTAACTCCTTGCTGCAATTCAATTTCAGGTTTCCATCCGATTTTTTTTATTTTATTTATATCCATTAACTTTCTCGGAGTTCCGTCTGGCTTAGATGTATCAAATACAAGTTCTCCATTGTATCCTACTTCAGCAATTATCAATTCTGCTAATTCTTTAATAGAAACATCTGTTCCGCAGCCAATATTTACTATACCTTGTTCGTTATAATTTTGTAATAAATAATAACAAGCATCTGCTAAATCATCTACATGTAAAAATTCTCTTCTAGGTGTTCCAGTACCCCAAATTGTTACAATGGGCTCATTGTTCTTTTTTGCTAAAACAATTCTTCTAATCAATGCAGGCAATACATGAGAATTTTCAGGATGGTAATTATCATTCGTGCCATACAAATTAGTAGGCATTGCAGAAATAAAGTTACAACCATACTGAACTCTATAACTATCGCACATTTCAATACCTGCAATTTTTGCAATAGCATAGGGTTGGTTAGTGGGTTCTAGAAAACCACTTAATAAGTATTCTTCCTTTAATGGCTGTGGTGCCATCTTAGGATAAATACAAGAGGAACCTAAAAACAACAACTTAGTAACCTTATTTAAATAGGCTGAATGAATAATGTTAGCTTCAATCATCAAGTTATCATAAATGAATTCTCCTCTATAAGTATTGTTAGCGAGTATACCTCCAACTTTTGCTGCAGCAAGTATTACATATGCAGGTTTCTCTTTTTCAAAGAATTCATTAACTGCATGCTGATTTCTCAAATCCAACTCTTCAGATGTTCTTGTAACAATATTATTATAACCCTCTTTTCTTAATTTACGTTCTAAGCCAGAACCCACCATTCCTCTATGTCCTGCAATGTAAATTTTATCAATATATTTCATAAATTATTTTATTATAGTAAATAATTTTAGTTATAAAAATACAATAGTTAATATTATAATTTAAAATATTAACTATTGTATTAATCTAAAGTATAATAATGAATTTTTTATTTATACTTAAACAGTAAAGTATAGTTAAAAACTTTTTTATAAATTTTAAATATTTCAAGTTTATTATTGCCATTTGAAGGCTTTTTATCATTATATATGCTTATTTTTTTTACTCTTCTATATAATCCAAAATGCCAAAATATCATTCTAATTGTTAACGCAAACAAAATTGATATTTTTTCTAAATTAAAATTATAACTATTATAATGTATTTTATAAACATAAAGCAATCCTTTAATATCATTTTCAAACGCTATTAAAGAAAATTCGTTGGATGAAGTACCTCCTAAATGAATAATTTTTGCATTTGTACAATAATGAATTTTAATATTAAATTTTTTCGCTCTTAACCCAAATTCGCAATCTTCATGATAGAAAAATAAATTTTCATCCAATAAACCAATTTTAGTTAACACTTCTTTCTTAATTAATACACAAGCAAAAGAAACATATTGTGGTGTAATACTTTTAGGTTTCTGTTCAAATTGAAAATTTTTGATTAAACTTAAGATTTTAAAAATGATATGATATAAATCAGTTATCCTTAAAAATGTTTTGATTGGCTTGGGAAAATTAAAACAACTTTTTTGAATTGTATGATCCTTATTTAATAAAATTGGAGAGCTAATATCAAAAGAATTTTGAATCGTTGTGGATAATAAGTTATCTATACTATCATGGAACAATAATGTGTCACTATTTAATAAAAGAATATAATTACCTGTTGCACATTTTATTCCAATATTATTTGCCTTAGAGAATCCAACATTTTCATTTAACTTTATTAATTTGATTTGAGAAAAATGTTTAAGAATAAAATTACTGGTTTCATCGGCCGAATTGTTGTCTACTAATATGACTTCAAAATTGTATTTAGTCTTTGAATTGTATATGGAACGTATACATTCATATGTAATATTTTTAGTATTATAGGTTACTACAACTATAGATAAATCTATTGAACTCATTAGTAAATGTTATAATTTGATAAATTGGTAGTTTTTTAAAAGTCCGGTTAGTGTGATATTAACTAAAATCAAAAATAATGAAATGAATAGTACTATGATTGATCCAAATATTTTGTCTCTAAACAAATATGCAATCATTGAAAATAAACAAATTTGAACAACACCAATTATTTCACTAAATCTGTATGCAAATAAATAGAAATCGTAGAGAAAAAAGGCAATCGATAATGATATAAAACTACATTTTAATAAAAAAATGAAATATTTCGATTTATTTATTAAAATTTTCCAATTATATAATAAAAATAAATTTAATATTAAGTATAATAAAAATCTATTAAAAATGCCAATATTAGTTGTGTCGTTCGAGTCCAACATAAAAGACTTATAAACAAATATTTTTTCAGAAAAATAAGCTGGTGATATTGATTGTAAAATGTTTAATATGCTTGATTTAGAAAAATAAAATAAAAAATTAAAAGCAATTAATGATATCCAAAAAACAGGTTTAATAGTTTTAAAGTTTATAAAATAAAGTGGTAAGACTATAAGTATTGATAAATGAAAAAACGTTCCTAATGCTATACAAAGCAAGAATTTAATAAAATTTTTATCAACAATATATTTAATTGAAATAAGAAAAAAACCTGTTGCAACTCCTATTCTTATTTGTGTCATTTCATGTAAGAAATAGAAGTTTGATGAATATATCATAACTGCAAGAAATGTTCCTGAAATTCCATTAATTCTAGTGAATGAGATAAATTTCAAAGTAACACCCAAAATAGCATATACCAGAAAAAGATATGCATATTTATTTGTAAATAATTTTACAAATTTAATTATATAATAAAAACCAGGATCATCTATGACTGAAACAGTGTTTCCATCGTTTATTTGATTAAAAAAGTCAACATAATTTTCATAGTCGCGACTAACTGATTCGTTACGAAAACCAGCAATTATTATGAATAATGACAATAAAAATATTAAATAAATAAAAGATAGATAATTTTCTTTTTTAGTCGTTATAGAAAATATATATCCAATAAAAGATAAAATTGGAAGTAAATAATAAATTAACATGAATTTCTAAAAATATTAAACATTTCATTAGAAACAGATTCCCAACTTAAATGAACTACATCTTCCAATGCTTTTTTTGATTTTTTATAGGCAAGTTCAGGGTTTTTATAAATCTCTAAAACTTGACTTGCAATTTTTTCTGGTGAATTAATTGGAACAATCCATGAGTTTTCAGAATTTGAAGGATAATGGCCTGTTGTAATCACTGGGGTTCCTGTAGACATTGCTTCAATTACTGGATAATGCACAGAACCGATCTGTAAAGTTCCAGGTGCAATTAAAATATCTACACTTTTATAAAATAATGATAATTCAATATCATTTTGTGGATATGCTTTAATAATTGACTTATCATCTAATATATCCTCATTACCAAAAACAGCAATTTTTAATTTACACTTGATAGGCATATTTTTTAAAATATCATATGCCTTTATTACATCAATTGTACCTTTTGATTTCTCAATTCTGCCAATACAACCAATAATAAGTTCATTTTCATCGAAATTATATTTATACGTTTTATTCTCAATATTGAAAAGATTAAAATCAATTCCAGGAAAAACACAATATCTTGATTTTAATTTTTTATAATTAAAATATAATGGAGAATTAACTATTCTAATTAATTTTAGCCTATAGGTCAAAGAAATTATAAATGCAAATATTTGACCCTTAATAGATTTATCAAAATATTCTGGTTCATAAGCTTGAATATAATAATATTTTTTACACTTCTTATTGGAAAAATATACAGCAAAGGCTGTCAACGAGTAGTTTGCTAACAAAACATCGTTTTCTGATATCAGGAAATTTATTGCTTTGATTAAAGCTAAAATTTGTTTTAATCTATAAAACAAAGAAATAGAAATAGAATTAGCATTAAAATTATTTATATCATTAATTAAATTTCCATCAAGATTAAAATATAATATTTTCCCATTAGTTGGATAATAAGGCTTAAATTCTGAATTGTAATTTGGAATACAAATAAAATATACTTCATTACCAAATTGCACCCATTTACTTGCTAAATTGGATAAAACTCTATATCCACCTGCTTTTCCAAATCCAAATATTGGAATAAAAATTTTCATTATATACTAAACTTATTAACTACAGATATTATATAATCAACTTCAAAAGTTGTCATAACAGGACTTATAGGTAAGCTTAAAACTTCATTATGTATTGACTCCGTGATTGGCAAATTTAAATCGAACAATTCCTTATATGCTTCTTGTTTATGAATTGGAATAGGATAATGAATCAGTGTTTGAATATTGTTATTATTTAAATATTCAATCAAATTATTACGAAATTTTGTCCTTATTACAAACAAATGCCATACATGACTAAAGTTTTTTGGTTGATCTAATTTAGGTAAAATTATCAAACGATTATTTATCTCTGATAAATATTTATTTGCTATTTTAATTCTGATTTCATTATCACTATCTAAATATTTGAGTTTTACTCTTAATACAGCTGCTTGAATTTCATCTAATCTTGAATTTAAACCTTTAAATATATTCTCATATTTAATTTTAGAACCATAATTTGCTATAGACCTTATAATAACTTCTAAATCTTTATCATTTGTAGTAATTGCACCCGCATCACCTAATGCCCCTAGATTTTTTCCAGGATAAAAACTATGTCCTGCAGCATCTGAAATATTTCCAGTTTTTTTATTCAAAAACATACATCCTGAAGCTTGAGCATTATCTTCTATTATTAATAAATTATATTTTTTTGCAATTTTTAAAATATGTTCATTCATAGCATTCTGTCCATAAAGGTGTACAATCATTAATGCTTTTGTGTTCTGAGTAATGTGGTTTTCAATCAAATTACTATCTATGTTAAATGTATCATAGTCTGGTTCAACTAGAATTGGCTTTAATTTATTTTCTGTAATTGCTAAAACAGAAGCAATATAAGTGTTTGCAGGAACTAAGATTTCATCACCTTCATTTAATTTACCTAATTCTATATATGCCCTAAAAATTATTCTTAAAGCATCTAAACCATTTCCAACTCCTATACAAAATTCTGAGCCAATATATTCAGAATATTCTCTTTCAAAACTATTAACTTCATTGCCTAATAAATACCATCCACTATCAATAACATTTCTTATTGCAGAAATAATTTCATTACTATATAAATTATTTATTTTTTTTAAATCTAAAAATTTTATCATATTTTGTTAGTATTTATATTTAGTATATTTTTTTGTAAATTCAGAAATATCAGTATGATAAAAATATAAGTTTATATGTTTATCTAATAAAAGATGAAAATCTTGTTTATTGATATTTACCAAATAATTTACTGTATTTTTTACAAGTGTTTCATTGAAGGTAGTGTCTGAATATTCAAATAATAAATTGTTTAGTTTTAATGTATAGTAAAATTCGTAGGCATCACTTACTAAAAAATCCTTTGGTATATTATTAATTAAGATTAAAAATGGTATTTTGTAAAATATACAAGCAAAGAGTAAAGTATGACCTATTGAATCGAAAATAATCAAATTATAATTTTCAAGAATTTGTTCAGCCTTTCCAATAGGTCTTTTGCAATTATTAAAAATTTCATTATATGAAGTTACAGTATTATTAGGATGAGGTAAAAATTCTAAATTAAATTCATCGAGTATGTTCTTAAAATATTTAACGTGATATGTGATTTTTTGGTGATCTTCAAAATAATCAATAAAATTTGGTGTACTATTTTTTGTGGATATTTCTCTTCCAATCCATAAAATTTTATTTGAGGAATTAGTTTTAATTATTTTCCTATAATAACGATTTTGAGATATACATGGATCTATAAATTGCCAGCTATAATAAATATTGGAAATATTTTTTTCCATTACTTCAGCAGTTCTTATCTTCCATTCTGAAAAACCGCCGCCGTGTTGAATTCCAATTAAATTAATTTTTTGATTTAAAAATAAAATTTTTAAATAATTATATCGGTCGCCCATAAAACACGCTGGTGAACCTCTAAAGATGTCTGTTTTTAATTTATTTGAATAAATATTATCATTTGTAAAGAAAATATTGGGAATTAATGCAATAAAACTTGAATACTTGTCATCTGTCATAAAATCTTTAGCATTTTCTAGAAAAAATAATTTAAAATCATTATTAATTGAAAAATCAATTGTATCTAATTTAGCCCTTAAAGAATAGTAAGACAATTTTGATAAAAAAGATTTAGAAAGCCCGCCTGGTAGTATTCCAATTTTAAAATTGAATAATTGAAAAAAAATGTTTAGAAAATTAATAGATATGATTTTTAATTTATTTCTTTTATTTATATTTTGTTTATATTTTATGTCATAAAGTGTACAATTTGAATTATTGGGAATGAATTCACCATTTAAATTAGAATTAAATAAGTATTCGAAATAGCATATCCAATATTTGAAATAAATTAAAATTTTTTCTTTATTACTATATCTGATCTTAAATCTATTCAAACCGTCAATGTATAGTTCTATGATTTTATCAACTAACATCTGACTTTCTTAAATTATTGAAAATTAATAATAAAAGCTTTCTGCTACTTTTGTCTATCAAAATATAAAATATTGTAAAAATCAAAATAATTACAAAAACAAAACATATCAAAATAAACAAATAGCTTCTATCTTTCGTGAGAACATTAGGGATAAAGCTACTAATCGTAATATAAAAGATTGTAATAAATGTAATGAATAAGAATAATTGTAATAAACTCTTAAATAGATAGATAAATATACTTTTATTTATAACTGATTTACATGAATTAATAACATATAATGTATATAGAAAAAATGCTGCAAATTTTGCTATTGAAAAGTATATTAAATGTTGTTTATTAAAAAAGATAACTATGAAATAAATTGTTGGGAGAATAAGTGAACTTGTAAATATATTTTTTACTTTTTGTTTAGAAACAAGAATATAATTGAATGGGACAGAAATTGAAAATAAAATTAATGAACTTATTAGTATTCTTGTAATCAATATAGAATCAAAATATTCTTTCCCTAACCAACTTATTATAATTTTATCGGCAAAAAAAATTATAGTAATTAGTGAAATTATAATAACTGGAAGTAAAGTTCTAATAATATGATTTAGGATTTCGTTGAAATTATTTAAGTCATTTTTAATTAGTAACTCATTAAATCTATATAAAAATGGAGCAAAAATAGTATTTATTAGTCCAATTAATAAAGTTATTATGGATATACCTATAGAAAATATCGCAAGATTTGATACTGTTGTAAACTTTGCTAATAAAAAATTATCAGTATAAAAAAATAAAGCCCAACATATAGTTCCAATAAAAGAACTAAATGAGAGATGCTTAATGTTGTTATATGTTTCTTTTGAAAAATAAAATGACTTAATAAAAAATTTAAAATCATATAAATATTTTTTTTTAATTATATATATGCAAAATAATGCAGAAAATAGATTCATTAATTGAATAAATATAAAATATTCTAACAGATTATTTCCCCTTGCATTAAAAAAATAAAATACAGATATAATTTTTAAAATATTAAAAAAAAGATCTACCGAATGATAAATATAGTCTTCAATTCGTATTGAAAAAACTGATTGACAAAAACGTTGCAAGATAATAGTTGGTGAAAATATTATTAATACTATTAATAATGTCCTTAACAGATACACATTATTTTTAGAAATATTATTTATAAAATAATTGGGCTTTATAATTATCGTCAAAATAAATAAAGAAAAAATAAATACTCCTATTAGCATTATGAAATAGATGAAAGAAAATGTTTTAATTTCGTTTTTTAGATCTTTTTGTGCATAAAAATCAGATGCAAATTTTTGTCCAGCATCTAAAAAACCAATATCTGAATATTGAAAAAATATTGTCAAAGAAATACAAAATGAATAAATTCCATATACGTTTTTATCTGAACTTATTTTGGGTATTACAATAAGAAAAGATAAAGTGCCTATTAATAATCGTAAAATTTTCCAAAAATAGATTTTAAGATATTTATTAGAATACATTAAATTAGTTATTTGAGATTTTTTTAGCTATGTAAAATATTTCATTAAAAAGTTTATTAATTAAAATAATATCATTCTTATGATTTATTTCATTCTTAATTTTTTGGTTTAAAAATGCTATATCATCAATTAAATCATTCATAATTCCTTTCGATGAAAAAAATGCATGTTTAACTTTAGGTTTGATAAGTTTTTTATTTAACTTTTTTAATAAATCATCATTTTCTACAATTTTTAAAATTTTATCAAAAGTCATTATAGCACCTTTTTCATAACATTTTTCATAAACGGCCCTTATAAATTCAATATCTTCTGGATAATCTAATGACCAATGAAATGTAGATATGTCAGTATTATTATTTACAATTTCTATAACATATAGAAATTGTTGGATATTAAAAATGTTGGGATGAAAAGTAAGATAACTAAAAGCATGAATCCTTTGAGATGGTGCAATTGCATTTAAAAAAGCATATTCTAATGCTTTAAATGAAATAATATTAATATCATAACCACCTGGTAGTGTAGGATTATCATAATTATTTAGGTAATCACATTTGATCTTAATAAAATATTTTAAAGCTTGACTTACAATATGAGGATCTAACAAAGGGCAATCACCTCCAATATAAACTACAATATCAGCTTCGTAATATTTCGCAGTATCATAAATCCTATCTAATACATTTTCAGGATCTCCCCTGAAAACATTAATATTTTCATTTCTAGCAATAACTTCTAAATCGTCGTCACTAGATAAGTTTGTAGTGGCTAAACATATTTCATTTAGACCATTGATATTTTTAGAAATATCAATTATATGTTTTAATACTGGTTCATTATTAATTTTAATTAATGACTTACCTGGAACACGTGATGAACCCGATCTAGCAACTATAATTCCTAATACTTTCACAATTTTATTTTTTTATTAATTGTTTAATCGTCAAACAAGTAGTTTGAGTATTTAATGCATCTTCACCTGTACTTTTTAAAGGTGTTTTGTTACTAAAAAAATCATGAACTCCTTTCCACAAGTTTAATAATGCATAGTGTAAACTAGAACTGCGAGAATCTAATAAATTTAACGAATAATAACCTTTAAAAAATGGGTCTTGAATTACATTAAAAATATCTATTTTAAATCCTGAATCATATAAACGAAATCTTCCTTTTTCAAAAATTAAATCAATTTCAAACAAACTATAAAAACTTTCATCAGATGAAACAAGTGTAACTTTTGCATCATTAAATTGTAAAAAAGCTGAAACGGTTGGATCTTCTTCTGAATAATCAATTTTATAATCAAATGAAGATATATTTTTTACTTCTCCAAAAATATATCTTAATATATCAACCGCATGAGAACCATTATGTAAAATTCCTTTTGAATAAATAACAACTCCATTGATAAGTTTTCCTAGATCTCCTGACTGGTACTTACTTTTTATTAAATTGATATCATCGTCATATCTTCTTTGATAACATACTGCCAAATTTGTACAACTATTATTATATAATTCTATTATTTTTTTTCCGCTTTTGTTATCAGTTGTAATAGGTTTTTCACAAAGTACCAACTTGACATCATAAGACAACAATTTTTCTAAGTAATATTCATGATGTGTATTGTTTACTGCTATAACAACTACATCAGGAAGCGTTTTCATCATTAATTCGAAATCATTAAATATTTTTACTTGCCATTTTTTTGATACATTTTCAAGTGCTTCATCATTGATGTCATAAACACCTATTAACTCAAATTCATTAAGTTTCTTTATAGCATGACAATGTGTTAAAATGGATGTGTCAATAATTGAATCATATCCTGATACAATTTGACCTGCTCCAATAATGACAACTTTTATTTTATTCATGAGTTATACTTAAACAATGTTTTTTAAAACTCTCTATAAAATCTTTTAGTTTGGTAAAAGTGAAAATATTTTTATCAATCATATTAAGTTTTATTGACGTTGAAGGCAGTTGTCCTGTATATGAAAATGTCGGAATTGATAATGAAGATGCTTCTAATAGAAACATTGAATTCAAACCTACAATAATATTAGAAATTTTAAATATTTTATCTTTACTAATGTCTTTTACAACCTTATAATATGAATGATTCTTTAATATACTTTGAAAAGTGTTGTCTTGTGATGGATGCAGTTTTACTAGCAAAAATAATTTATTTTCATATTTAGAATTTAAATTTTCAATCTCTTCCAATACATTTACTAATAAATCAATTATGTCGCTATCACAAGATTGTTCCCAATTCCAAAGATCAGATTTATCAAAATTATATTCAGAAGCAAAAGTGATTATTTTATAATTTTCATCGATATCAAGTTCTTGAAAAATCTCTTTCTCTACTAATTTTGAATTAGGTTTATTAAAATTGAAAAGTGGATGTATAAAAGAATTAATTTTTTCTCTTTCCCAGCCAAGTTCAATTAATTTATTTACACATGCGTCGTGAGGCGCAAAAATATAATAAGGTTTGTAATACCATTTCTCTGCTGAATTTTCATTTGCAAATCTTTGCCATAAATTCCAAAAATGATCAATAAATGAAATCACTTTATACCCAATTTTTGGAGCAAGTATTATCAAGTCTTTTTCTATTGAACAGCCTGCAGATGAGCCTACTAGAATATAATCAGGATCAAACTCGAGAATTAATTCTTTTATTTGTGTTAAACTAAACGATTCAGCATCATATAGATTGAGGCTTGTATTTTCAAAATACTTAAACGAAATTTTTGATGTAAATGCTATACTGCCTTTCTTAGGTTTTAGTATTTTCACTAAAGCTCCTAATAAAGAACCAGCCCCAGCTTCTTTAGTAGCAAAAATAATTTTTTTATTTTCTAGATCTAGTAATTCCAATTTAAGTATTTGAAACTATTTCTTTATTTTTTATGGAGGTGGAAATCATATCGCAAACCCTTATTGATTCCAATGCATCTAATAAAGAATTTTCTGATTTATTACTACTTTTAATCTTTCTAATGAAATTATCGATTAAATTTTCAAAATATCCTCTATGAATTCCATTAATCTGATAATCCTCATATGTATCAAACGAAGTAACATTGTTATTTTCTGTAAATAACTTAATATTCATATTATAATCTTCAACTTCTAAATAGCCTTTATCTCCCCAAACTTCAAAAACGGTATCCCTTACTGTAGAACTTAATGGTGGAGTGCACCAAGAAATTTGTAATAATGCATTGACATTGTTCTCAAATTTTAAATTTATTGTTAAGTAATCATCAATTGAGTTAAGTTGATTTCTTGATATTGCATATACTTCGATTATTTCAGATTGTGTTATCCATCTCATTATGTCAATATCATGTGGAGTTAGCCAATAAGCTAAATCCGTTTTACCTAAAACTCTTTTCACTCTGACATTATTTGAATTTCGCCTTGCATAAATATGCCGAATTTCGCCAATATTCCCTTGATCAATTGATTTTTTTAGAGCTTGAAAACGTGGACTATATCGCAATACATGACAAATTTCAAAGACTTTATCATAATTATTTAATAGACGATATAAATATTCCGCATCCTCTTTGGACTTAGCAAATGGTTTCTCAAGTAAAATATGTTTATTGTATTTAATAGCAGCTTTGACAGGCTCAATTCTAACCCACTCAGGGGTTGTTATTATAATTACATTTAATTCCGGGTTATCTATCATCATTTTATCATACTCGGAATTATAATAGTACTTTATCCCAAATTGTTCTCCGAATTTTTTACTATTAATTTCGGAATTCCCAGTTACACAAATTAATTCACAATCTGTTCGCTGTGAAATAATTTTGCTGTATATATTAGCCATAATACCTGTGCCGAAAATTCCAATTTTAATTTTATTCATTACTTGCTAGAGTTTACTATACTTAATTCAATGTCATTCAAAATTGTTATGCATTTATGAGTACTCATCAATGGAATTACTTCTGTATTATATTTTTTCCAATTTAAAATATATTCAATTTCGCTTTCATAATAAGAACCATCTAATTCAATATTGTAAAAATAATTTCTATCTTTTGTATGTATTTCAACCCAATAAAATTCTGAAGCGTTTCTTATTAATTCAAATTTATTCACATTCCCATTTGGAGTTAATAAGCTAGTTGTAATAAATGTTTTATTATTATCAATTTTGATATTACTAAACTCGTGTCCTATTAACTCAAGTAAAATTTCAATTCCATGTATGCCATAAAAAAAAACTGAATTCAAACGTGGATCATCACCTAGATCTGTGCAATTTGCAGGTACTTTTACACAAACATTAATTAAATTATTGCCACATTCTAGTAACAAAGTTTTAATTGATTTAATTTCATTTGAAAATCTCAATGGTGAACTAGAAAACATTGGAACCATTAATTTACTAGATAAAGATATTAGATCTTGGGATTCATGAAGACTTAAGGTAAATGGTTTGTCAACAAATACTGGTATGTTTTTTAAAATTGCTGTTTTTGTAGGTAAATAATGAGTTTCGCCAAATCTACCAATTACAAAAGCTAAATCAACTCCCTCTAAAGCATCTTCAATACTTGTAGCATGTTTTAAAATATTAAATTCATTTGCTTTTCGTTTAGTCTCTTCGAAATTTTCACCATAAATGGATACGACTCTTGCATCGTTAAAAAATCTAGAGTTCGGAAAATTAATTAATCTTGCAAAGGCTTCAGTATGAGTGCTGTCAGAGCCTAAAAATGCAATTTTTATCATGATATATTCCATTTAGTGCCACATATATGCCTAACACCTTCTTCGCACACAAAATAGTAGACAGAATATAATTCACCATTTTCTAATTCTATAGTAAATGGATATCCACAATCCCAAGTAGGGCAATCATCGCGCAAAATATACTCATTTTTAATATCCCAAGAATGACCATTATCATAACTAACACATGCACGTACTCCAAAAGGGGCTTTCCTAAATCCATATGTACACAAAAGATGGCCATTTTTTAACTTAATAATACTTCCAGGTTGGCCCCAAATTCCTGTTCTATTAGGAAATGTCCAACTCATTCCACTATCAAAACTTCTTGCTGTACACAAATCACCTACGCCACCAACTGGCATAAATTCATTTTCAGTATGAAAATCTGCATCGGCTCTAACCATTGCAAGAATTTCTCCGTTACCTAGATGTAATAAAGATGTCTCATTATAATTTATACCTTGAAGTTGAGAAAATTTTCCATTTTCATCTGACATAATTCTGATTGGCGAACACCAAGTATTTCCTCCATTAAATGAACGAATAACCCATGATATATCACTTCTTTGTGGGGCACCTGTATAAACAGGCATTAACAATGTTTCATCTGGCATTTCAATTATAGGATCTCTACTACAAGAAGGTCCAATGGAATCACAATCAGTTATTCCTACTTGATTCCAATTTAATCCATTATCATTTGAGCTAATTATAATATTCCCAACAACAGAAGTCAATAAACCATGTTCAGATCTATGTGAGAAAATTTTATTTGGTGGCTGTTTACAGCCTTTGCTATTAACAATTTCGAGTGCTACAAACCTTACCAAAATTGTTCCATTTTTTAAAACTGTAATTGATGGATCATTAACCCCATACTTTGATTTATAAATAGTTCTTTGACTATTATAATCCCAAGTCAAACCGTGATCATTGGAAATTATCATTTCGATTGAAGAATCTGGATCATGATGAGTTGCTACTCCAGATTTTGCAGCATCAGCACTAAATTTACTTGCTTTTCTAAATACAACTGCAAGTTTTCCGTTTGACAAATAAGAAATATGTGGGAAAGAACAATACTTATCTTTTTCTTTCCAAATTAAAAAATTTTGCATTTTCATTTATTTATTTTTATATACTATTAAAATTAACACACCCATAAATAGAGGAAACAGTTAAATGCCTATGAATACTATATCCTTTATTGTTATAACTATTTGGATCGCAATATCTACCTACATAAATCATATCGCCATTGTGATCATAATCATTACACCATATATAGTCATTTTCCCACAATATTTCTCCATTATTTAAAAGGAAATAAATAAAAAACGTATACGTATAATGAAATGCCCTTCCTAATATTGGCTGGTTTTCGCTTTTAGGTACAATACCCCTAGATGTGCTTTTTAAATTTTTATCAATCAAAACCCATTGTGATTTACAAAATTCTTCTAAAAAAAAGGATTCTTTTAAATACCAGTCTTGATTATAAAATGTTGGATATTCTGTGTTACCTAATCCTACACCAAATTTATCTCTAAAATATTTTATACTTAATTTTGTATTGTTTACTAGAAATGGATAAACTAACAAAAGAATTTTATTTTCTTTTTTAGCTTTTATAATTTGATTTTCATCTAAGGATAAGTTTGGAATATTTATTAAATCAAAATTAATATGTCCCGAAATTTTTTTCAATTCATCAAACCCAATAAAATCTTTTTCTAATATTTTTTTAGCAAAAGCTAACTTTTCAAATTCTTCCATTTAAAATAATCTAAAATTTTATTATAGTATAATTGATAATCTTTTTTGAAATATATTTCTATTTTTTCAAATTCCATTTGCAATAAATCATACCTTCTTCCCCATCCGGTTTCTAAATACCAACTTAAATTATTTGAAGGTGCATTAATAATTTCAATTGATCTATCTAAATTTTTTATCGAAAGCTTTCTAAAGAATGTGAAATAAGCTCGATATTGATGATAATTAGAGGCAACTAATATAATTTTTTTCCAATTGAATTTAATGCATAAATCAATGACATTGTTTGCTTGTTCATCTGTATGCATTGAATCTTTTTCATAAATTATGTTTTCTTTATCAATGCCGTTTTTTAACAAAACTGGAATTAATTTATCACCATTTATAGAACCTTTAGTTTCATTATCATAACCACCAGAAACAACGATTTTTGGTGCCCAGCCTTGCTTAAACAAATCTATAGTCTTTTCAAGTCTATTAAAACCATCACCCTCTAGTAAAATAATAGCATCAGATTTTTTTAGAATATCATTACTACATAAAACGATAAAAATTTCCTTACTTGTCATGTTAAAAAAGATTCCAATACAAAGGCATACCGGCTTCGATATCAAATTTAGCTTCCTTTCCTACTAAAACATTTTTATATTTTGGCAAAATTCCTAAAGCTGGTCTAAGTTCTTCAATATCATTTAAATCCAGTATTTTACCTTTTTTAATATCGTGCTTTGCATAAAGACCTCTTCTTTGAACAAAGACAGTTTCTTCTTCTTCTTCAACTACTACTTTTCTAGTTGAACCTAAAGCAGCTTCAACATTTCTAACCCTTTCAACCATAGCTTTAAATTCATTTACATCCATTGAATGTGGATGATCTGGTCCTATATCTTTCTTGTTTAATGTAAAATGTTTTTCAATTACACACCCTCCAAGAACAGTTGATGCAACGGGGACTATATCGGTTGGAGCATGATCTGAGCAACCAGATAAAACATCAAAAGTTTCTTGATATGATTTTACTACTTTTACGTTTGCACTTTCAATTTTTGACGGATAATTGGTAATACACTGTAATAATATTAAATTTTTATTACCAGTATTCTCAATTACCTTAATTGCTTCATCAATTTCTGATAGACTTGCATCTCCAGTTGCTAATATTACTGGCTTTCCTTTTTTTGCAACATATTCGATCATTTCTAGCCATGTGATTTCGCCAGAACCAATTTTAATGAATGGCACATCCAAGGAATCAATTAAGTCAACTGCTTCAAAGTCATATGGAGATGAAGAAAAATGAATCCCTATTTCTTTACAATGTTGTGCAACTATACTATGCCATTCTCTTGGAAATTCTGCATCTTTAAAAACTTCGTTTACTGGTCTACCCCACGTACCATGCACTCCCTTTAAATTCATTTGTGCAAAACCCTTGGCAGAAACAATTTTCTCAGAAATAAAGCTTTGAAATTTTGCACAATCAGCCCCCGCTTCCTTAGCTGCATCACAAAGTTTTTTCGCTTTATCTAAATTGCCATCAAAATTTGCCCCTATTTCGGCAATTATATATGAAGGATTTCCGTTTCCAACTTTTTTTTCCGCAAAATTAATTTCTTTTGAAAATTTGATTGTTCTCATGATATTTTATTTAAAATATAGGTTTAGTGTTTTGTTTAATATTTCTGACTGGATTTTTGCTTCATCTAAGTTCCAATAATTTGTTTTAAGTTGTACCATTCTTGGTTGTAGATACTCTGAAACCGGACATAATCCCTTTTCAAATTGTTGCCACACACCAGGGGTGAATTTTATTTCATTTTGAAATAATGGTTCAAAATATGAAAGCTTCCAAGCTGCGTAAAAACCATCTCCCCCATTTGACTTATATAATTCTCTAAATTTATACCAATCTTTATCAGGATTTTCCGTTAACAAAGCAAAACTATATGCCCAATATGTATTGACACAATTAGCTGGATTTTCTTGTACTCGAATATTTGAAAAACCCTTAACTGCATCATTATATAATTTTGAAACTTCAATTCTTATATTAACCAATTCTGTTGCTCTTTCTAATTGGCCCAAAGCAACAGCCGCACAAATTTCTGACATCCTATAATTAAATCCCAAGGATACATGTCTGCTGTACTTTGGATCTTGAATATCATCTCTAGTTATTTTACCTTGTGTTGCACTAACACCTGCATAACCTAAGCTACTAAAACGCCTTGCATTATTCGCTAAATTAACGTCATTTGTTATCAACATACCTCCTTCACCACAAGTCAAATGTTTACTAGCTTGAAAACTAAAGCTAGCGAAATGACCAAATTCTCCAACATATTTATTGTCATATTTACTCAAGAAACATTCTGCATTATCTTCTATCAATCCAATTTTAAATTCTTCACAAATTTTGATTATTTCATTATAATCAGGAGAAAGTCCATATAGCGCAACAGTAATAATTGCTTTTGTTTTTTCAGTCACACATTCTTTAATTGATTTTGGACATATATTGTAAGTCAATTCATCTACGTCAGCAAATACAGGAATTGCACCAGCTTGAAGAACCGCTAATGAAGTACTAGACATAGTCAATGGCGGTACTATTACCTCATCTCCTGGCTTAACACCCAATGCTATTAGTGCAGTATGAAGAGTTGCAGTTCCATTAACATGACCAATTGCAAATCCCACATTAAACAATTTAGCAAATTCTCCTTCTAATTTTGTATTAAAAACACTATTAGATGAGGTATTGAATTCATTTTCTAATGCCTGAATAGCATATTTTTTTTCTAACTCAGATATTCTTTTCATAATATATTTTTTTAGGCTTGTTTATACATTTGACTTCTCTCGACAAACTGGTTCATAAGTGGTATATCGGGATGTTTTTCAAATAAATTTAGTATATCATTCATGGTGAATTTTCTATTAACATTATAGAGTTTTTCATATACTAATTGTGTCATTTCAAAATCTAGTTTGGTATCTATAGTCCACCTATATTTGGATAAATTTATTTTAAACGCCAGATTTTGCATTTTGAACAAGGCAACATTTTTGTGAAAAAATTGTGTAACATGTTCTTTTTCAAAATCATTATTGCATTGAAAATATGCTTTTTCAAGTGCATCAAACGTAAATACTTCCACATCCATTCCTTCAGGAAATGTTGGTGGCTTATTATTGAATGCAAAATCCAACCCACAATTTAATAGTAATGAAATTACATTATCAATTATTTCAACATCTTTAAATGGATCATCTGAAGTAATCCTTACTATGATTTTTGCTTTATAATATTTTGCAGAATCGTAATATCTTTTTAGTACATTACTTTCATCACCACGAAAATATAAAATATTATTTTCTAGAGCCCAATTGACCAAGCTATTATCTAGTTCATTGTTTGTAGTTGCTAAAACATATGAATTAATGAATTTAGATGATTGTATTCTATTAAAAACGTGCCAAATCAAAGGTTTACCACATAGTTCTGCAAAAACTTTATTTGGGAATCTAGTTGAGCTTGTTCTTGCTTGAATAATTGCAACTATGTTATTCATTTAATAAGTAAAATTTGAATCAATGTGTTTAATTATCAAATTTCTAATCTCATCAATTTCTAACCATTCAGTATTTTCACCGGAATTATATTTAAAACCAACTGGAACAGCTTTTGCATTATTTTTTTCTAAAAATTCATTGACATCCCATTGTGGAATTGATGGTAAAATAACATAATTATTTCCGATTTCATAAGTATTAAAAGAATCTGAGGTTGTAATCATTTCTTCGTGTATTTTTTCTCCAGGTCTAATTCCAATTATTTCAGTTTTACAATTTGGAGCTATTGCTTTTGCAAGATCTAAAATTCTATAAGAAGGTATTTTAGGTATAAATATTTCACCGCCCCAAGCTTTTTCTAGAGCATATAAAACTAATTCTACTCCATCAATAATTGAAATATTGAATCTAGTCATATTGGAATCAGTAATAGGAATTACTCCTTCTTTTCTTTTATTCATAAAAAAAGGTATTACAGATCCATTTGATCCCATTACATTACCATAACGCACAACGGAAAATTTGATTGAATTTTTTCCTTTCAAACTATTAGCTGCTACAAATAATTTGTCGGAGGCTAGTTTGGTAGCACCATATAAATTAATTGGGGCACATGCCTTATCAGTTGAAAGCGCAACAACACTTTGTACACCACACTCAATTGCGCTTGAAATAACATTTTGAGCACCAAAGATATTTGTTTTCACACATTCATCAGGATTATATTCTGCAATATGAACATGTTTCATCGCAGCGGCATGAATTACATAATCAACACCTTTGAATGCTCTTTTTAACCTATCAAGATCTCTTACGTCTCCGATAAAGAATCGTAATTGAGGATATTTAGACTCTGGATACTTCTGTGCCATTATGAACTGTTTTTGTTCATCTCTTGAATAGATTATTAACCTTTCAACATCTGGCCATCTTTTTAAAATAATTTCAATTAGTGCCTGTCCCAATGAACCTGTACCACCAGTAATTAGAATACTTTTATGATTTAAATTGAGTGTGTTATGCATTTATTGTGATTTTATTATTTAAATTATTATATTATTTAATTTTTTTTGATCGAATTAATGACTAAAAAAGTAAATTTTGATCAAAAAAAATATTTTATGAAATCAAATTTAATTTATTTAAAATAAATTAAATTACATTATTTTTTCAATTCTTGAAATTCATACTTTTAATAAGCAATTCTTTCTTGAACAAAAGAATGTCACAAGTCACCATATCTTTTACTAGTGCTATTAAATCATATTTAGGCTTCCATCCCAATTTGGTCATTGCTTTTGTTGGGTCTCCAATTAGCAAATCAACTTCTGTTGGTCTATAATATTTAGGATCTACTTTTACCACTACTTTGCCTTCTTCTATTTGATATTCTCCGATATTTTTTAAAACAAAACCTTCTTCAGCTTCACCTTTTCCCCTGAAACCTAATTCAATCCCTAACTCTGCAAAACTCATCTTCACAAAATCACGAATAGTTGTTGTGATGCCTGTAGCCAAAACAAAATCTTCAGGTTTTTCTTGTTGAAGAATTAAATACATTCCTTCAATATAATCTTTGGCATGCCCCCAGTCTCTTTTTGCATCTAGATTTCCTAAATACAAACAGCTATCTATGCCTAAAGCAATTTTTGCAGTCGCTCTTGTAATTTTTCTTGTTACAAAAGTTTCCCCTCTTTGCGGTGATTCGTGATTAAACAATATACCATTACAAGCAAACATATTATATGCTTCTCTATAGTTTACAGTTATCCAATATGCATATAGTTTGGCAACTGCATATGGTGAACGTGGATAGAATGGAGTAGTTTCAGATTGAGGAACAGCTTGTACTAAACCATATAATTCAGATGTAGATGCCTGATATATTTTTGTTTTCTCGATTAATCCCAATAATCTTACAGCCTCTAAAATCCTAAGTGTGCCAATCCCATCTGCATTTGCAGTATATTCAGGCTCTTCAAAACTTACATGCACGTGGCTCATTGCCGCTAAGTTGTAAATTTCATCTGGTTGAACTTCTTGTATAATTCTAATTAAGTTTGTACTATCTGTTAAATCTCCATAATGCAGGTGAAGATGTCTATCGGGAATATGTGGATCTTCATAAATATGATCAATTCTTTGCGTATTAAACAAGGAAGACCTTCTTTTAATACCATGAACTTCATACCCCTTGTTTAATAAGAATTCGGCCAAGTATGCGCCATCTTGACCTGTAATTCCTGTTATTATTGCTTTTTTCAATTTATAAAATTATTAGTTTGTTAAAATTTTTAAATACTGACCATAGCCGCTTTTAGCATACTTATCCGCTAAAACAAGTAATTGCGCCTTATCAATAAAACCCATTCTGTAAGCTACTTCCTCGATACAACCTATCTTCTGACTTTGACGTTTTTCAATTACACGTACAAATTCACAAGCATCTGCCAATGATTCAAAAGTACCTGTATCCAACCAAGCAGTTCCACGATTCATAATCCCTACTTGTAATTGCTTGCGCTCCAAATAAATCTTATTGACATCTGTGATCTCGTATTCTCCTCTAGGTGATGCAGGAATATTCTTGGCAATTTCTACTACTTGATTATCGTAAAAATACAAACCAGGTACTGCGTAATTTGATTTAGGCGCTTTAGGTTTTTCTTCTAATGATAAGGCATTGTTATTAGCATCAAACTCTACCACACCATAACGCTCCGGATCGTTTACTTCATAAGCAAACACTGCTGCACCATTTACATCATTAAATGATTGTACTAGTTTACTAAATCCTGCACCATAAAAAATATTATCACCTAAAACTAAAGCCACTTTATCATTTCCAATAAAGTCTGCACCAATCACAAATGCTTGTGCGAGTCCATTAGGAACTGCTTGCACTGCATAACTAAATTTGCAACCTATTTCAGAACCATCTCCTAATAATCTCTTAAATTGATCATTGTCTTCTGGTGTAGTAATAATTAAAACTTCTTTAATACCCGCTAACATCAATACTGACAAAGGGTAATAGATCATCGGCTTATCATAAATAGGCATTAATTGCTTACTGATTCCTTTTGTAATTGGATACAATCTTGTACCTGAACCGCCTGCTAATATGATTCCCTTCATTATCTATTGCTATACATGTCGTTATAGTATGCTTGATAGACGCCACTCGTAACATTCTCCAACCATGCTGTATTTTGTAAATACCAATCAATGGTAGCTGCCAAGCCTTGCTCAAAAGTTACCGATGGTGTCCAACCTAATTCCTTATTTAGTTTGGTAGCATCAATGGCATATCTGCGATCATGTCCTGGACGGTCTTTTACATATGTGATCAATTGCTCGCTTTCTCCTTTTGCTCTTCCTAATTTTTCATCCATTTGGGTGCACAACAATTTCACTAAATCAATATTGGTCCATTCATTGAATCCACCAATGTTATAGGTGTCTCCTTTTTTACCCTCATGGAATATTAAATCAATCGCACGTGCATGATCAATTACATATAACCAATCTCTTGTGTATAAACCATCGCCATATACAGGCAATGCTTTTTTATTGATGATATTATGAATGAATAAAGGAATTAATTTTTCAGGAAAATGATTAGGACCGTAGTTATTAGAGCAGTTAGAAACTACAATAGGTAAATGGTAAGTTTCACCATAAGCTCTCACAAAATGATCACTCGCAGCTTTACTTGCAGAATAGGGAGAATTTGGATCATAAGGAGTGGTCTCTTTAAACAATCCTTCTTTTCCTAAGCTTCCATATACTTCGTCGGTAGAAATATGATAAAATAAATGATCTCTTTTTTTATCCCAGGTTCCGTCATGTGCATTTTCGTAACTTAAATCTCCTTTCCAAAAATCCTTAGCGGTATTTAATAAGTTTACAGTGCCAATTACATTGGTATACACAAAATCCAATGGAGAAACAATACTTCTGTCAACATGAGATTCTGCAGCTAAATGAATTACATCCGTAATGGCATGTTTTTCAAAAATAGCTTTCAAACTATCTGCCTCTAATATGTTTGCCTTTACAAAATGATAATTAGGCAATTTTTCAATATCCTTTAAATTCTCAAGATTCCCCGCATAAGTTAAGGCATCTAAATTAAAGATTTGATACTCAGGATATTTGGTCACCATTAATCGCACTACATGCGATCCAATAAATCCTGCTCCTCCGGTAATTAATATATTTTTGATATAACTATTGATTATGATAAATTTTAGATGAAATTGGATTAGCTACATTGACCATATGGAAATAAATTACAGTCGTATCTAGGTAGGGCTTGAGCTTTGTATAATAAGTCATCTGAAGTAATCTCTCTTGCATCAACATCAAATGAAAATTCAAAATTATTATCTAAAAGAATTTTAAGCGTTTCACTATTATAGGCAGTTTCACCTCCATATGGATAACAAAATGTTTTTGTGTTTAGGTTACCGATATTTGATTTAAGAAATTCAAAAGAATCATTGATCTCTTTATTTTGATTTTCACTGGACAGCTTTGAAAGAACAGGATGATTTATTGTATGACTTCCAATTATCATTCCGTTTTGATTCATTTCTTTTATCTGTGTTTTATTTAAATAAAATTCAGACATTATTATATCTCTATTAGGGATTAATTCTTTCATTAATTTATCTATAATTTTATCTCTAATACTATAGTCTATAAAATAATTTAAAATTTTCTTAACAATGGTGGCATATTTATCTTTAGTTTGATCTATGTATGTAAGAGTTCTATAACCAAGGTTGTTTTTATCAATTAAATCTGATTCATTAATAATTTGTAAAAGTAATTCATATACAACCTTACTTTCACATATTCCAAGTAATAAATGTATTTTATGTACATCTAACATTCTATTCTTTGAAAGTGGTAAAGTTGGAATATAAAAAATTCCCCACAAATTCCTTCTTACAAGCTCTGGATACACATATTTATAGTGACATATTAATCCATCATCAAATGTTAACAAAACTCCATCGACTGGATTACCGTTTTTTATAGAAGACAAGAATTCTTTTTTATTTATGAAGCCAAAATTATCATTAAAAAAGTCTAACTGTTTTTTAAAATTTTCAAAATCTAAGCGATTTAATAAAGGGATATTAGAATCAAATGGTCTAACATAGTGATACATTATCGCTTTCATAATATTAATTAATTAAAGAATTTTGTATTATAGGAGCATTTTCTATAAATGTTTTTTTATTTTGAATGTAATTCATAATAATGCCGCTTTGTAAATTATTATAAACTTGAAGTACTGACTTTTCTGTAAAATCTTTATTCTTATAATACTTCTCTTTTGTTCTATCAAATCGAATTGGTTCCATTTTAACTAAATTATTTAAGTTGAAAATTATCTTTATTAAACATTTAGTCATATCCACAATTAGTCTATTACCAATTTGATGCACGCTATCTCCCAAGACAATTTCAGGTCTAATTTGATGTATGATTTGTCCGGTATCAACACCTTTATCTATATGCATAAAAGTAGCGCCAATAAATTGTAATTCACCATTGACAAATGGCCAAAAATTTGTTCCTGAACCTCGGTAGTAAGGCGATAATCCTAAATGAATATTAATAAATTTATTGGTAAATTTTTCAATTAATATGGATTTAATAATTGAACAACCATATGAGATTATTAAATCTGGATTTAGATTAATAATCTCTGATACAATTTTTGAATTATTAATTTCTCCATTATTTATTTTAATACTATTCGATTTGTCTTCTACACTATCAATAAATTGTTCAAAAAAATCTTTTTCTATTCTTTCTCTTGCCTCAAGGTGTAATTTTCTAAGTGTATTTTCATTAATATCATCTTTTAAAACTAATTCTTTCAAAGTACCCAATTCACAATATGTTTTTAAAACAATAATACCTTTTTCAAGTGCTATATATTTTCTGAAAAAATCATGCCTAAGTTCTGATCCAGTAATAATGACAATTTTTATCTTATTCATTTATAATTATATTTAATTCATTTATATCATTTATTATAAAGTTAGGAAAATATTCAAGAAGCCTGTTTCTATTCATAAATCCAGAAAGAACTCCAATGGTATTAATACCTAACTTTTTTCCCGTTTCTATATCTTTGCCCGTATCACCAACAATCCAATCATTATTAGAAACTTCTACGTTTCCAATAATTAATTCATATTTATCTATTTTTTGTTCTGTAACTAAAATCATTTTGAAAATATCAAATAGGCCTAAAGCTTTAAGTTGCCTTATTAATAATGATTTAGACTGTCTTGCTGTAACTAAAAACAATGAATTTTTTTTAGATAAAGAAGTTAAAGTTTCTATTGCTCCCTTTATGGGTTTATCAAATTGTAACCAATTATCTTTTTCGATTTCGTTCATCCATTTTTCCAGGAATGTGATATATTGATTTTCAGAATAATCAAAATGATTTTTTAAAATTTCTTTATGGCTAATTTTATTTTGTTTCAAATTCCAATATTCATCATAAGAATATTTAGAATTTGGGACTAAAGAATTAAAAAGAAGGAATAGCCTCATTTTAGAATCAATTATTGTACCATCAAGATCTAAAAAAATATTCATTCTTTTTTATAATTTTTTCATATATTCAAATTCCTCTACCAGTCCATCAACTAATGGAGTTTGAATTATTGATAAATTTTTAGTCATTTTTGAATTATCAAATACTAGATTTCGATCTAATGTATTCTTTTGGAGATATTCTATATTTGTTTTAGTGTTTGAAATTTTAATCAACAAGTTTATTAGTTCCTTTATAGAAATTGATGTACCTCCAACTACATTAATAACGCCAACATCATTTGGACAATCTATTGATGCCAAAATTGCACGAACAACATCATTTATATAAATAAAAGATCGCAACTCAAGCCCATCTCCATAAATCTGTATGGTCTCTTTATTTAAAATTTTATTGATACTTACTGGAATTATTTTTTTATATCGCTCCTCCCCAGGACCAAAAACATGTCCAATTCTTAAAATTTGGCACTCAATATTCTTTTCTTTACACCAAAACTCAATTTGTTTTTCAGAATATAATTTTGAGTACCCATATAACGAGAGTGGTGAAATTGAAGATGTTTCACTTATTAACTCGTCATCTCCATACACATCTAATGTACTTAAAAATAATATTTTTTTTAGCTTTGGTAAAAAAGAGTTTAGTAGCTTTTCAGTTGAAAATATATTTGTATTACAAAGTAAATGATTATTACTTTCGTTACTTTTTTTAGGTGTATATGCTCCTGCATGAATTATGATTTCTACTTCTTGACATCCATTATCATACAAAAAATTATTTTCAAAATAATAATTATTATGTAAAATATAATTAACTCCGGCTATAGGTTTAGAAGTTAGTGCAACTATTTTGCTAACACCATATTTCTCAATAATGCTTTTAAGTAATTTATTGCCAATAAAGCCGGATGCACCAGTTAATAAAATCATTCGCTATAAATTTTTTATCTCTTTCATTATTTGTGATTCTGTCATTAATGATGGAAGTGTATCCATTCCCCTTAACCACATTAACCCATCTGGCAATGGATTTAGTTTATTTTCTAACTTTGGAAATTCATTGTATAAAATTAAGTCCTTGAAAATTTCTGGCATGTTTAATCCGGCTTCAGTAAAAAATAAAACTGTTGTGAAAAATCTTGAAATATTAATTTCTGTAGGATTTGGAATGCCATCTTTGTCATATGCCATATCAACTCCAAATATACCATGAGGCTTACTTGAAACTGATTTTATCGTTTCAATTGAAATTCTGTCAACTTCTGAATTAGAAAATGTTTGTCCAACTTTTGTTACACCAGTAACACCTGATACGCTCCTATTTCCATGAGTCCAACCTTTTCTTAATCTTGTTTGCGCAACTACTAGTTCTCCTTCATGCCAAATGGATAACCAAGTTACTGTATCTGGTGTCAACATTTCTGCTGCTACAAAATCACCCCAGCCATTGTATCTTTCAATCCACCCTTTTGCAAAAACATAATCATTTGTTGGCAAAGCGCCTTTTCCACCACCACCAATTGATGATGCCCTAAGCCAAATCTGACCTTTGTTGTCAGACAAATCAGTAAAAGCCTTCTTCAAATCTTCTTCATTATTAATCATTAAATTTCTTGGAACTTTAATATTTGCTTCTTTGCACTTTAAATATGTTTTATACTTATGAACGCATGTGTCAATAACATCGTGTTCTGGCATATATGTCTTCACTCCCAATGAATTAATTTCATTTCTAAACTTTGATGCATGAAATATCTCCAAGTCATTTTGAAAATGAACCAAGTCTGGTTTTTCAGTCATTAACAATTTTAGTAATGAATCCTTATATTCTGGCGTACCAGCATATGGCATGTAAAATTTTTCATGTGCATTTGACAGGACCAGGTCTGTAACTTCACTACCCATTCCAATAATTTGTTCGTTTTTTTTACTTTTTAACAAGGATTTTATGACTCCTTCTGATGGAGCACCACCTGCACCAGCTATTAATATCTTCATATATTATTTATTGTGTGATTTAACTATATTTTTCAAATACAAATCATAATCTCTAACATAGTCACTCTCATTATATGAATGAGACGCTAAAACTAAACAAACTGATCCTGATGAGAAATTTTTTTCAGAAGCCCATATTTTCGGTGGAATATGCAAGCCTTGATTAGGACGATTTAAAAAAATTGTTTTTTGATTAAAACCATCATCAATTAGCACCTCAAACGATCCACTAACTGCAACTAAAAACTGGTGGCAATCAATATGTGCATGAGCACCCCTTGATTCTCCACCAGGTATATCATATAAATAAAACACTCGATTAACTTCAAATGGGATTTCAATAAAATTGTTAATAGACGTTATATTTCCATTTCTATCCCCAAATTTTGGCAATTCTAAAATTTTACAATAATTTATATTAGTAATCATTTCTCTAATTTAAAGAATTCAAAATCTCTAATGTAATCATCTTGGTTATATGTCTTACTAGACAGATGGAGTCCTAATGCATTTGTTGAAAAATTTTCCATGCTTCTCCAAGTTTTTGCAGGTATATATAAACCGAAATATGATCGATTTAAAGAAACTTTTTCTGTGCAACCGCTTTTATCTGTTAATATAATGTCAAAGCTTCCGCTTAAAGCAATAATAACCTCTTCTTGTGACTGATATGCATGTCCACCTCTTACTTCACCACCAGGTACATCATACGTCCAAAATACTCTTTCAATTTTAAATGGTATTTGATTTGGATTTTGTAAGAATGTGAGATTTCCTCTAGGATCACTAATTTTGGGAAAGTTTATTATTTGATAATTCACTTTGAAATTGAATAAATATTTATTTGACAATTAAAAAAAACAAGTTGAATATATTAATTCCTTAAATTATTGATTAATATAAGTCAAAAATTATTCTTGGAAGACCCTTGATTGACAATTTTAGAATAAACCTTTTTTACCAACCTAGTCAATTGCTTTGTTTGTATTATTTTAATACGTTATTCTTTAAAATAACGCACAAAACTGCACACATTTAACCTATTTTCCAACAATTTTAAAAACCTATAAATAAAAAATCAAACCTATAATTAACTTGATTTTCAAATTAATGTTATTTAACGACTACTTACAAATACCCTCTTAGCTAATGGACCACACTAATCCTAAATCAATTGATAATTAAGCAACTTCGTATTCTAATTTTAAAGGAGAGTGTTCGTTTTTAGAAGCATCTAGCACTTCTATAGCTACCACCTCTCCATCAATTGAATAATCAATTATTACCCCGTTTTTTTCATCAGACTCACTAATTTTTAAATCATTTAGCCTAATATATAAAATATCTGTTTCCTTATCGTATTTAAGTTTCATATAGTCTATTTAATATACTTACCAAGTTTTGTAGTAAGGTATACAGTTTTAATTAAAGCTGGCTTTTGATTCCCATTAATAAATACTCGCACTAAGTATTTAATACCTATGCTACTAACAAATAACTTTTGATAAACAATTTGATTATTTTCCAATTCAAAAATTTCATCCGGGCTTTCAAGCACATTTAATACATCAGCCTGCTCAATATTACGATTTGCAATTTGTTCTGATGCGTGCTTTGAAAAGATAAATTTCATTTAACTATCAGCCCCCATCCCAACCACTTTCCCACCCATGTCAAGCTTCTCAAACACACTATTGTTACTCACAAACTCAGGCACCATTTCTTTCATTTTAGCAACCAGGTACATATCACTTTCTTCGGAACTTACAAGAGTAACAAGATCATTAAAATGTTTAGACACTTCTACAAACTCAACCTCACGCACTTTGGCAATCATAATTTTATCGTGGTAGGTATTGCCTGTGTTTTCACCATCGTTTAAAAGCTCTTCATATAGTTTTTCGCCAGGGCGGAGTCCGCTATATACAATATCAATATCAATATTAGGGATCAGGCCATATAAACGAATCATTTTTTTAGCAAGGTCGGCAATGGCCACTGGTTGACCCATATCAAACACAAATATTTCACCACCATTACCCATGCTACCCGCCTCTAATACTAGTTGACAAGCCTCTGGAATGGTCATAAAATATCGCGTAATATTTGGATGTGTAACTGTAATAGGCCCACCCTTTTCTATTTGTTGCTTAAACCTATTTATAACAGATCCATTAGAGCCTAGTACATTACCAAAACGAGTAGTAATATATTTTGTGTTGGTGTTGTGTTTACTAAGCCCTTGCACATAAATTTCGGCAAGGCGTTTACTTGCACCCATTACATTGGTAGGATTAACGGCCTTATCAGTACTAACCATTACAAAACGCTCTACACCATATTCGTTGGCCAAGTTTGCAATGAGTTGAGTACCTAAAACATTGTTACGCACAGCCTCGGTTGGGCAAAGCTCCATCATAGGTACATGCTTGTAAGCAGCTGCATGATACACATAGTGCGGCTTAAAACTAGTAAACAACTGGCGCATACGTGCCTCATTGGTAATACTAGCGAGGTAGGAAATACAATTAATCGTTTTACCCGTTTCTTGTAACTCAAGTTCTAGGCTATGGAGTGGTGTTTCGGCCTGATCACAAAGTACTATAAGCTCGGGGCTATAGTGCATGAGCTGTCTAACAATTTCTGACCCAATAGATCCGGCGGCACCAGTAACAAGTACACGCTTCCCTTTTATTTGAGCGCGTATTTGGTTGTT
>JACCDI011503853.1_pt1 | contig 35575 bp, 31 predicted proteins | sample 7442791 | NCBI WGS metagenome assembly JACCDI01 (sample SAMN15323434, study PRJNA562643) | freshwater metagenome | isolation source: river surface water | place: USA:Blue River Watershed | collected 2017-08-15 | reverse complement strand
TGCTTTACGGCCCCATCGTTTAGCGGCCTAGGACGCTGCCCTCTCACGGCAGTAGCGCGGGTTCAAATCCCGCTGGGGTCACTTATCTCGCTCTCGATGACAAAATCTCGGGAGCGAGATTTTTTATTGCCAACGTCTTGAAAATGTTGTTGCAAAAACAATCAGAATTACCGGTGCCAAAGCGGCAGCATTCAGTCCGCTAAAGCCATAAACCGCGAGGATGGTCCCAGATATCGCTCCACCAAATGCACCCGAGAGGTTCATAAGAGTGTCGCTAAATCCCTGAACCTTGGTCTTGTTATCGGTAGAGAGCGACTGCGACAGTAGCGCCGAGCCGGCGACCGTTGAGGCCGACCAGCCAAGGCCCAACAGGAACAGTCCCACAACAACCATCACGAAGTTCTCAGAGCCAAATCCCGCAAACATCAACGCGCCCAGGAAGATCAGCTGGCCCAGCACAATGATCACCCGTGGATTGGTCTTGTCTGCGAGCCAGCCAAATATCGGCGAAAACGCATACATACCCGAAATGTGAAGCGATATGGTCAACCCGACATCAGCCAGTGAGTGGCCAGTCTCGGAGAGGTGGGCCGGGGTCATGCTCATCACGGACACCATCACCATATGGCTGAGGGCAATGGCCAAAACTGAGTAGCCCGCGATTGGAAATTCGCGAATAACTTCGATCGCCGCCTTCATGCCAGGGCGCTTTCGATTGGGATTTAGTCCGGCAAGATCGCGGGCAACAATCAGTGGATCGGGCCTGAGGCCAAACCAGAAGACCAGGGTCGAACCAAGTTGCGCGGCGATTGTGAATAGGAATGGTCCAGCTAGGTGGGGTAAGCCCAGGCTTAGTCCAAGTGATTCGCCCGGCGCTATTAAATTTGGCCCGATTACAGCACCAACGGTGGTGGCCCAGACAACGAGCGAGAGGTCTTTTGCTTTTGGTCTTTCCAGGGGTAGGTCAACGGCAGCAAATCTTGCCTGCAGACCAACCGCAGACCCGGCACCTAGGAGAAAGAGGGCAACCAGCTCAACCGGAAATGATCTGAGAATGGTCGCCAGGATCATTCCAGATGCGCCAAGAATTGCCAGTCCAGCCCCTAAACCAAGGGCAACTCGACGACCCTTGCGATACGCCAGGTTTGCCAGCGGGATTGCTGATGCGGCACTGCCAAGAGTGCTAAGAGTTGCGGCGGCGCCTGACCACGCGGTTGATCCGGAGAGTTCAACGGCCATGATGGCACCGACCGAGAGCGTTGAGCCCAGACCAAATCCACCCAGCGCTTGGCCCATGACCAGCGTCCGAACTGTCTTTTTTTGAAGTAGTTCGAGGTCCTGCTGATTTATGAGAGCCACTCCAACAATCTAGTGGTCGGCTAAACTTGTCGAGGTCACAACACCCGAGGAGATTTATGACTCCAAAGCCGCTCACGCTGGCCGAAAAACTTTGGAATGACCACTTGGTGGTTAAGGGTGAAAATGGTGCGCCTGACCTTCTCTACATTGACCTTCACCTCATCCACGAGGTGACCAGCCCACAGGCCTTTGATGGACTTCGATTGGCAGGTCGCGACATTCGTCGCAAAGACCTAACCATCGCAACCGAGGATCACAACACCCCAACCGTTGACATTCACCTGCCTATTGCCGAGCCAACTTCGCGAGCTCAGGTTCAGGCCCTTAGGGACAACACCAAGGAATTCGGTGTTCGGATTCACTCGCTGGGGGATAAGAACCAGGGCATCGTTCACGTGGTTGGTCCGCAACTAGGTCTGACCATGCCAGGACTGACGATTGTTTGCGGTGACTCCCACACCTCGACCCACGGAGCTTTTGGATCGTTGGCCATGGGTATCGGCACCAGCGAGGTAGAGCACGTCCTGGCAACCCAGACTCTTCCGCTCAAGCCATTCAAGACGATGGCTATCAACGTTGAGGGAACGCTTCGACCTGGGGTTAGCGCCAAGGACATCATTCTGGCTGTGATCGCGAAGATCTCCACCGGTGGTGGCCAGGGCTATGTCCTTGAATACCGTGGCAGTGCCATTCGCTCGCTCTCCATGGAGGGGCGCATGACAATCTGCAACATGTCAATTGAGGCAGGTGCGAGAGCTGGCTTAGTGGCTCCAGACGACATCACTTTTGAGTACCTCAAGGGTCGCCCTCACGCACCAGAGGGTGCGGACTGGGATGCAGCGCTCGAGTACTGGCGAACTCTCAAGACCGATGACGGCGCGGTGTTTGACGCTGAGGTATTTATCGATGCCGACAACCTTGACCCATTCGTCACCTGGGGCACCAATCCTGGTCAGGGTGTATCGCTTTTGGATTCGGTTCCAATTCCGGCTGAAATCGAGGATCCAAACGAGCGGGCCGCCGCAGAGCGGGCACTGGAATACATGGACCTAAAACCTGGCACCAAGATGAAGGACATTGCTGTCAACACGGTGTTTCTTGGATCTTGCACCAACGCTCGAATCGAGGACCTACGCGCTGCTGCTGAAATCATCAAGGGACGCAAAAAGGCCGATGGCGTTCGCATGATGGTTGTCCCCGGTTCCCAAAAGGTTAGATTGCAGGCCGAGGAAGAGGGCCTGGATCAAATCTTCAAGGAGTTTGGTGCCGAGTGGCGCTTCGCGGGTTGCTCAATGTGTTTGGGAATGAACCCGGACCAGCTAGCTCCAGGGGAGCGTGCAGCATCAACCTCAAACCGAAACTTTGAAGGCCGTCAAGGCAAGGGGGCCAGAACACATCTGGTGTCGCCACTGGTCGCTGCTGCAACAGCGGTTCGCGGAACTCTTTCCAGCCCAGCAGATTTGGAGAGCTAAATGGAGAAGATCAATACCTTCTCGGGAGTAGCTGCTCCTCTCAAGCGCAGCAACGTAGACACCGATCAGATCATCCCGGCCGTTTACCTAAAGCGAATCACCAAGACCGGTTTCGAGGATGGGCTGTTCGCTAACTGGCGCCAGCAGGAGCCCGACTTTGTCCTAAACCAGCCGACATATCAAAATGCCCAAGTATTGATAGCCGGACCGGATTTTGGAACCGGATCATCTCGCGAGCACGCAGTCTGGGCACTGCGCGACTTTGGATTCAAGGCAGTCTTTAGTTCAAAGTTTGCTGATATCTTCCGCGGCAACTCGGGTAAGCAGGGTCTGGTTACAGGTGTCATCACCGATGCTGAGACTGAGGCAATCTGGGCGGTGCTGGATGCAAATCCAGGCATTGAGGCCAGCGTTGATCTGCCCAATCAGACTCTGAGCGTCGGTGAAATCACCGTCAAATTCGACATCGACCAATACACTAAGTGGCGTCTTATGGAGGGTCTTGACGACATCGGCATCACCCTGCAAAACGAGGCAGCAATCGCTGCGTATGAGGCAAAAAGAGAGTCCTGGAAACCCAAGACCCTCCCAGCCAAAGGAGTCTGATTGAGCCAGATCACCATTAGAGGTGGCAAGCCACTTGTTGGTCGAATCGAGCTCAAGGGCGCGAAGAACCTAGTAACCAAAGCCATGGTGGCGTCCCTCTTGGGTGAGACCCCTTCGGTCTTGCGTGATGTGCCATTTATCTCCGATGTCGAGGTTGTCTCGCGATTGCTCCAGCTGCACGGGGTCACAATCGAGCACGATCCGATTACCGGTGACATGAAGCTCGACCCATCAAACGTCGAGCAGGCTCGGATGGTGGACATCGATGCTCATGCCGGATCCTCACGCATCCCAATCCTTTTCTGTGGACCACTCCTTCACAGGCTCGGAGAGGCGTTCATCCCCGGTCTTGGTGGATGTGAGATTGGTGACCGTCCGGTGGACTTCCACTTCGACGTGCTTCGCAGCTTTGGCGCTGTGATCGAGAAGCTGCCTACCGGCACGAGATTGAGCGCACCGGATGGACTTCGTGGAGCCAAGATCTCATTGCCATACCCATCAGTAGGAGCAACCGAGCAGGTACTGCTCTCAGCCTGCATAGCGGAGGGTAAGACTGAGCTTTCCGGTGCCGCAATCGAGCCTGAGATCATCGACTTAATCAGCATCCTGCAGAAAATGGGCGCGATCATTTCGGTTGACACGGATCGGGTAATTCGCATCGAAGGCGTCAAGCGCCTTGAGGGCTTCACCCACGCTGCACTCTTCGACCGGAACGAAGCAGCGTCCTGGGCCGCTGCGGCGTTGGCAACCGGGGGAGATATCTTTGTTGGCGGCGCTCGCCAGGTTGAAATGATGACCTTCCTTAACGTCTATCGCAAGGTCGGCGGCGCATTTGAGATTCACCCGGATGGAATTCGCTTCTACCACCCCGGCACTGAGTTGCAGTCGGTGGTTATTGAAACCGATGTTCACCCAGGATTCATGACGGACTGGCAGCAACCCTTAGTTGTTGCACTAACCCAGGCGCAAGGTTTATCCATCGTCCACGAAACGGTGTATGAGAATCGTTTCGGATTCACCGAGGCATTGCGTCAAATGGGTGCTCAGATTCAGATTTACAAAGAGTGCTTGGGTGGTCACCCCTGCCGCTTTGGACAGCGCAACTACAATCACTCCGCCGTGATCTCTGGACCAATCGAGCTCACCGCTGCCGATATCAGGGTGCCTGATTTGCGCGGTGGTTTCTCGCACGTTGTTGCTGCCCTGGCCGCTAAGGGAACCTCAAAGGTGACCAACGTTCAGTTGATTTCCAGGGGCTACGAGCACTTCATCGAAAAGCTTGAGTCACTTGGCGCAGACTTCGAGTTCGAGGCCTAGTCGTGGCTGAGGTTCGCGTGCCCAAGATTCCAAAAAGGGAGAACACCTGGGCATTCAAAGTGGTGGCCGCGATTCTTGCTCCACTGGTGAGGCTCTTTTTCAACGTCAAAACCGAGGGTGTCGAAAACCTGCCCAAGGGTGGTTACATCCTGGTCGGTAATCACCTGTCTTATTTGGACCCACTGGCATTTGCCTATTCGGTCTACTTCCATATGAAGCGAGCTCCGCACTACCTAGCCAAGGAGGGCCTTTTCAGAGTCCCGGTGCTGGGTTGGTTGCTGCCGAAGGTGGGTCAGATTCCGGTCTACAGATCTGGTCGGGGCAATGAAGAACCCATGCGCGCAGCCAAAGAGTTTCTCAAGGCGGGGCAGGTTGTTGTGATTTTCCCCGAGGGCACGCTGACACGTGATCCTGATCTTTGGCCCATGCGCGGTAAGTCAGGTGCGGTTCGCTTAGCGGTTGAGCTAGGGCTTCCCATTGTTCCTGCGGCACATTGGGGCGTTGAGAAGGTGTTGGCGAACTACACCAAGAAACTGCGCCCAAACCCTTTCCACACAGTCAGAGTGAAGATCTCCAAACCGATGCACTTTGACCACCTGAGCGCTGAAACCATGACCACGGAACAGCTCACAAAGGCCACTCAAGAAGTGATGAATAGGGTTGCTGCGCTCGTGGGCGAGCTGCGCGGCGAAACTCCACCTAATGAGCTGTGGGATCCGGCGCAAAAGGGCCAGAGCGAGATCGGTAACTTTAGGAAAAAGAAGTGAGCCGAATCGTAGTCCTCGGGGCAGGAAGCTGGGGAACCACCATTGCCAAGGTGATTGCCGATGGAGGCAATCAGGTCACCCTGTGGTCACGGAGGGACGACCTCGCCGAGGAGATAAACCTCAAGCACCGTAACGGTGACTATCTTCCAGGGATTGACCTACCGAAAAACCTAGTAGCAACCTCAAATCTTGAGTTAGCGCTACTCGATGCCGAGCAGGTTTACCTCGCCGTTCCGGCTCAGAGTCTGCGGGAGAACCTGAAACAGTGGGCAAGCTTTATCCCTAGAGACGCCATTTTGGTGAGTTTGATGAAGGGTGTTGAACTCGGAACTGGCTTGCGGATGAGTGAGGTTATCGAAGAGGTCACTGGTGCTCCGAAGTCCCGCATCGCTGTTGTCTCTGGACCCAACCTGGCGCTTGAAATTGCCAAGAGCGAACCGGCAGCTGCGGTATGTGCCTGCTCCGATGCCGATCGAGCTGCACAGGTGGCCCAGGTTTGCAGCTCCGAATACTTCACCGTCTTTACAAACACCGACGTGATTGGCACCGAACTGGGAGGTGTGCTGAAAAATCTAATTGCCGTTGCCATCGGAATCGTGAATGGCCTCGGCTATGGCCAAAACACCAAGGCTTCGATCATGACCAGAGGCCTAGCTGAGATTACAAAGTTTGCTGTGTTTCAGGGAGCCAAGCGAAAAACCTTATTTGGTTTGGCTGGGCTTGGTGACCTTATCGCCACGAGTGAATCCTCACTCTCCAGAAACTTCCGCGCGGGTGAGATGCTGGGGCAGGGGTTCTCAAAGGATGAGGTGGTTCGCAAGCTAAAGCAAACTGCTGAGGGACTCACGTCAGTCGCGCCGGTGTTGGAGCTTGCCGGGCAACACGGCATTGAAATGCCGATCGTCTCCCAGGTTCAGGATGTCCTAGAGGGAAGAATGAACCCCAAGGAGTTTGGTCGCCAGCTCAATCTCCAGGATGCGGCGGAGGTCGAGTAATGCAAACCATCGCACTTTTGTTTGGTGGAGCCTCATCAGAACACTCGGTGTCCTGTGTCACTGCAGTTGGTGTATTCCAGGCAATCGATAAGTCCAAGTACAGAGTCGTTCCAATCGGCATCACCCGTTCGGGCAAGTTCGTTTCCCAAGAGGTCGACCTGAACTGGAAGTTGGCCGATTTACCGCTGGTTTCCGAGAGCTCACCCGAGGTGAAGATTCAGCCAGGATCAAGTTCTATCGAGATTCACGGAGAGCGAATCGGACTTGACCTAGTTTTCCCAGTGCTGCATGGACCCAATGGTGAAGACGGTTCTGTTCAAGGTTTGATTCAGCTAATGGGTTTGCCGTATGCCGGAAATGGCGTGCTCGCCTCAGCGCTAGCTATGGAGAAGTCCAAGGCGAAGGGGGTATTTCGAGATGCTGGTCTCGAGGTCGCAAAAGAGCTAGTGATAGAGCGAACCAGTTGGTCTTTGGCAAAGGACGCTGAGCTGGCCAGAGCCAAGGCTTTCGTAAATGGTGATGTGTTTGTAAAACCATCCCGTTCAGGTTCATCCGTAGGGGTGACCCTGGTGAAGGATGTTGCTGAGCTGGAGGCTGCAATCGAACTTGCACTCTCCCTGGACCAAACAGCACTTGTTGAACACCGAATCTATGGCCGCGAAGTTGAGTGTGCGGTCCTTGAGCGACCGAACGGAGAATTGGTGGTCTCCCTGGCCGGTGAGATTGTGGTCACCGGTCGCGAGTTCTACGACTTTGAGGCCAAGTATCTCGATGGTGGTGCAGAACTAAAGGTCCCAACTCAACTCTCTGACTCCGAGTTGAGCCAGATGCACGCGCTAGCGATTAAAGCTTTTCGAGCACTGGGCTGCTCTGGACTTGCCAGAACCGACTTCTTCCTGACTGAAACCGGCTTCGTCCTAACCGAGGTGAACACGATGCCGGGGTTTACCCCGATTTCGATGTATCCATCGTTGTTTGCGGCGTCTGGAATTAGCTATTCCGAGCTGGTAGAGACCTTGATTCAGACCGGTTTTGCGCGCGGGACTGATCCTCGCTAATTACTAACTTCGGTGCAAGCCTTGGTTGCAGGTATTTTTGCCACGGCCTGCGATAGGCCCTCAAGAGTGGTGATTCCGCTTGCCATGCTTGAATCAACAATCACCTCAACGGCTGGGTAGCGCGCGTAGCTGATGAATCTGTAGTTAGGTGCCTCAGAGTCATCTACCAACCAGTCAACCTCTCCCGCGGTGACACACGGTAGCGTCGAAACCTCAACTCCCTCTAGGCCACAGCGCAGCAAGATCGCGGCTGGCTCACCCCAGGCTGATGTTGCCTGAGAGTTGGTCTCACGCTGAGAAAGCGAACCCAGTTCGTCTGGAAGACGGACCGACACCTCTGCGCAAAGCGGATCGTTTGAACCTGGCGCAGCTTCGAGATTCACCACCGGAGCGCAGCCGGTGAGGAGTAGAAGGGGGAGAACTAGCAACTTTCGCATCCATAACAGGCTAGCGTTATCGGGTGGCAAATTCCGACCCGACAATCTTTGAATTAGGTGAGAGCAATGCTCTAGCCGAGGCGATTAAGCACTTCAAGCCCGGCAGCCACACCCTGGTTCCATCCGGGGATGATGCTGCGGTTATTCGTTCTAACGGGCGATATGCAGTGACCACCGACACTATGGTGCAGGATCGAGATTTCAAACTTGAACTCTCATCGGCCTACGACCTTGGCTTCAAGGCGGTTGGGACAAATTTGGCAGATGTGGTCGCCATGGGCGCCGTGCCAACAGCGCTGGTTGTCGCCATGGCGGTGCCAAGTGATTTCAAGGCCAGCTGGCTATCGGATTTTGCTCGCGGACTGCAGGCTGGCATCGATGAACTCTCTCCTGGCTGTGAGGTAGTTGGCGGTGACCTAGCTGCAGGTGAGCAGTTGGTAATCGCGGTAACCGCTCACGGGGAACTGAATCAGGAGCCAGTGCTTCGCTCCGGTGCCAAGGTCTCAGATCAGGTTGTTGTCGCTGGCACCCTTGGCCGAGCAGCCTGTGGATTGAGTTTGTTGCTAAGTCCAGACCCAACCCTGGCCGCTGCCTATCCAGAATGGGTCGCTGTCCAACTCAGACCGACGCCTCCACTTCAAACCGGGCTGGAGCTAGCCAGGCTGGCAACCTCGATGTTGGATCTCTCAGACGGCCTTTCCACTGATTCCGCTCGAATCGCACAGGCATCCTCAGTCACCCTCAAATTGAACTCAAGCGCACTTCTTGGCTACGAAGCTGTTCTAGAGCTAGCTGCTCAGTCCATGACTGCTCGAGGGTTTGCCGCCCACGAGCGGGATTGGGTTTTGCACGGTGGCGAAGATCACTCGTTCCTGGCCACTGTTCCTGCGGGAACCAAGCTACCGCTTGGTTGCAAGGTCATTGGCGAGGTTATTGAACAAACAGTCCACCCCGTCATGTTGGATGACCAACCGCTGGCTGCCCGTGGTTGGGATTCGATTAGCTCCTAAACGTGGAGCTGAGCGTTGAGCTCGACTCCCTTGCCATCTCTGGCAATTGCTTCGATGGCACCATTTTGCGAATTACGACGGAACAGTAATCCGGGAAGACCAGAAAGCTCGGCCGCCTTTACCACCTGGGTTCTGCCATCCAGATGCAGCGTCACCTTGGAACCGGCGGTGATGTATAGACCGGCCTCGACGACCGAGTCATCACCGATTGAGATTCCAATTCCTGAGTTGGCACCTAGCAATGCCCGCTGGCCAATCTCCACTCGGTGCTTTCCGCCACCGGAGAGCGTGCCCATGATCGATGCCCCACCACCGATGTCGGAGCCATCCCCAACCACAACACCCTGGGAGATGCGACCCTCGACCATTGAGGTTCCCAATGTGCCCGCATTGAAGTTCACAAACCCCTCGTGCATGACGGTGGTCCCCGGTGCCAGGTGAGCGCCTAAGCGAACGCGATTAGCGTCCGCAATCCTCACTCGCTCTGGAGTTACGTAATCCACGAGTCTTGGAAACTTGTCAATCGAGTGTGCAATGACGCCGTGTTTCCTCAAGGTCATAGTGCGCTCACGAAAATCTTCCAACCCCATCGCACCACGATTGGTGAAAGCGACAATCGGAAGGTTTGGAATGAGCTGCTCAAGATTGATTGTGTTTGGCTTCACCAGGAGGTGTGAAAGCAGGTGAAGTCGCAGGTAGGCATCCTGAGTTGAGGTCACTGGTGCGTCTAGATCTATCTCGACGCGGATCACCTCAGTGCGAACATTTCTTACCTCGTCAACACCGACCAGCTCATCGAGCTCGCGAGGTGAAAACCACTGCAGGTCAGACTTCGGAGCGGGACCAAGTTCTGGCTTGGGAAACCAGACATCCAGTAGCACACCGTCCATGGTGACTGTCGCGAGACCATGCCCCCAGGCCTTTTCAGTTAGGTAGTTAGCGCTCATTGACCCAAGAATACAGGTAGCCTTTTTGCTATGGCGCTGGACTTAACTCTGAATCTGACCGAACTCACCATGGCTATCTGCGATGTGGAGTCGGTTTCGGGTAATGAGACTCAGCTTGCTGATTTAGTCGAACAAGCGCTTTTGAAGCACCCGCACCTCACCGTGATTCGAGATGGCAATGCGGTGGTTGCTAGCACCAACCTAGGTAGAGCTCAGCGAGTAATCATCGCTGGGCATCTGGACACCGTGCCGATTGCAAACAACTTGCCGACCTCGCTGCACCACTTTGAGCGCGAGCAGGTAATCATCGGGCGCGGAACAGTCGACATGAAGGGCGGAGTTGCCGTGATGCTGAAGCTGGCATCAGAACTGGCAAATCCCAAATATGACTTGACCTGGGTCTTCTATGACAACGAGGAAGTTGCCAGCCACCTAAACGGCCTTGGGCGAATTGCCAAGAACCACCCAGAGTTATTGGCAGGCGACTTCGCTGTGTTGTGCGAACCAACCAGCGCTTTGATTGAAGGTGGCTGCAACGGAACAATCAGGGTTGAAATCACTTCTCGCGGCGTCAAGGCTCACTCCGCCAGGCCGTGGATGGGAAAAAACGCCCTGCACGGTCTCACGCCAGCACTTCAGACCTTGAGCACTTTCGAGCCTGAGACGGTAACCGTTGATGGGCTGGAGTATCGGGAGAGCCTCAATGCCGTGATGGCTCAATCGGGTATCGCAACTAACGTCATTCCAGATCTCGCAACTCTCACCGTGAACTACCGATTTGCCCCGTCTCGCTCCGCCGAAGAGGTAGAGCAAAAACTCCGTGATCTATTCGCAGGTTATGAACTCGAGGTCACTGATCTTGCTATGGGTGCGAGGCCAGGACTAGATCTTGGATTAGCCCAGGAGTTCGTCGCAAGCGTGGCTACCGAACCTCGACCTAAATATGGCTGGACGGATGTCGCAAGATTCTCTCAGCTCGGCATACCGGCAGTTAACTTCGGTCCGGGCGACCCCTCTTTGGCCCATGCTGACAACGAAAATGTTCCAGTCGGTCACCTTGTAGACGCCCACAGAGCTTTAGGGGACTGGCTTCGCGGATAATCGGGTTGGCTATCTGGGGCCAATTTTGGTTTAATTGTGACTTCAGCGCTTTTTCCTAGGAGTTTTTCTAATGGCAGCTATGAAGCCACGCACCGGTGACGGACCAATGGAGGCCGAGCGCGAGCCGCGCGGACTCATTGTGCTTCGTGTTCCACTAGAGGGCGGCGGCCGCTTGGTCGTCTCCATCAATGACGCAGAGGCTAAGGCCCTGCACCAGGTTCTAGAGGGTGTAATCAAGAAGTAAAGCCGTTATCGCTTTACAACCACCAACAGTCCGTCCCCAACCATCGAGATTGAGGATAGGAAATCTTCCGAGCCATCAAAGGCTTTGAGTACGTTTCTCATACCCACAGTCTCGTCATCTCGCAGGGTTGGGTTTGGAACCCGGTCGCGATACAGCGCGTGGGCAACAACCAGTGCCCCACCAGGTTTTAGAAGCGAGACTGCGGTTGGCAAAATGCCTTCAATATCCTCAGCATCGATGTCGATAAATACCAGATCGTATGCCGACTCAGCCATGTTGCCCATTACGGCATTTGCCTTGCCGGTAATGGTTCGAAGCCGCGATGGGGTAACCCCCGCCTGCTTGAAGCTTTCTTTCGCTACGTTTTGATACTCAGGCTCGGAGTCAATCGTGGTGACGATGCTGTCGCTTGATGCAGACAGTAACCACAGCGCTGAAACTCCCGCGCCGGTTCCAACCTCAACGATGTTCTTTGCTTTTCCAACGGCAGCGATTAGTGCAAGCTGAGCGCCGGTTGCCGGAGTGATTGACTCCACTCCAAGCTCATCCGCATGCCTTCTCGCAGTGCGAATCTGATCCGGCTCGAGGGGGTAATCCTCGGCGAACTTCCAGCTCGAAATTTTGTCAATCATGTTGGGCTCAAGCATAGGCACGAGCTTGCGAAAAACACGGTATTCGAAGGGAGTAAACTCATGGCATGTTCGGACTAAGCATGGAGAAGTTCCTTCTGCTTGTCGTACTCGCGGTAATCATCCTGGGACCAGATCGGCTTCCCCACTACGCCAAGAAGTTTGGTGAGTTTGTTCGCAAGGCCAAGCGCATGATTGATGGCGCTCAGGAGCAGATGAAGAACGAGCTTGGTGACGAATTCCAGGATTTGGATTGGAAGCAACTGGACCCGAGACAGTATGACCCGAGACGAATTGTTCGTGAGGCGCTGCTGGAAGAGAAACGTGAACAGCGCAACCTCGCTCAGCAACTCAATCGCGCCAAACCGGTTCAAAAACCGCTAGAGGTTGGCGAAGCCGCTCCCTTTGATCCGGACGCTACCTAGATCTTCCCCATCACCTTGGCCAGCATGGTCATCAGTGGAGCCATCTTCTTGAAGTCTTTTGCCCTGTTCGGTAATCCGATAGGCAGCCTGTTTGCCACTCCGATTGTTCTGGTCTCGGTAAAGCGAAGTAGCCCTCCTGGCCCGGAGCGCCTCCCCATGCCGGATTGCTTCATACCACCCATCGGTGCGGCCATTGAGGCCATGGTGGCGCGGTAGCCCTCGTTGATGTTTACCGATCCGGCCATCAATCTAGACGCCAGCTTCAGTGCTGCTTTTGGCTCACCGACAATTGCCGCATTGAGGCCAAACTCGGTTGCATTAGCGAGCTCAACTGCCTCATCCAGGGAGTTGTACCCGACCAGCGCAATGACGGGCCCGAAGACCTCTTTGTGGAGGATCTCGGCTCCCATTGGTAAATCAGCCAGAACAGTTGGCGGGTAGAAGGTCGGGCCGATCTCAGTAGCCGGCTTGCCACCAGTTACCACTCTTGCGCCCTCAGCTACGGCCCGTTGAATAAAACCATCCACCCGCTCTACCTGAGTCTTGGAGGTGAGTGCACCAAGGTCAAACTTGAACTCATTAGAGGTGCCAAGGGTTAGAGACTCAACCCTGCGCTTCAGCACCTGTTCAAACTCCTTGATGGCGTGATTGGGAACGTATAGTCGCTCTATTGACACGCAAAGCTGACCAGCATTCCCAAAGGCACTGCCGATTGCGATCTCCGCAGCTTTTTCTAAATCTGCACCCGGCATCACAATCATCGGGTTCTTGCCGCCAAGTTCGAGGGAGTAACCAATCAGACGCTTGGCCGCTCGCTCGGCAACTAGCTTTCCGGTCGGAGTCGATCCGGTGAAGGCAACATAGTCCGCATTGTCGGTAACAGCGTTTCCAACCTCAGCCGGATCACCGTAGACAACTCTCCAAATACCTTCTGGAATACCCGCCTGCACGGCCAAGTCGCGAAGTGCCAATACGGTTTTGCTGGTCTGATTGTCGGCCTTTTGAACCACCGCATTACCAGCCAAGAGAGCTGGCAACACATCCATCAGCGTTAGAGCCAGTGGGTAGTTCCAAGGAGTGATAATTCCAACTACACCCACAGGGGCCGGTTCCACGTAAGCGCTGAGCATTAGCGGCACACCTGCGCGAACCTTTTTCCGCCTAAGCAGCCCAGGGGAGACCTTTGCGTAATAGGAAATAGCGGCAACGCCACCGGTTATCTCCTCGAAGGCGTGCGATCTCGACTTACCAGTCTCGAGCTGAAGCTGGTCCATCAGTCTTTCCTGGTTTTGGATTACCAGGTCGGCATATTTGGCAGCGATCCTCGCGCGGGCTCTTGCCCCCAGTTGATCCCATGCTGGCTGAAGCTTCTTCGCTTCGACAAACTCAAAGGCAACATCCGAGGCCGAGTAGGGCTTGAGCTCGTGGAGTACTGCTCCAGAGACGGGATTAACAACGCTGATGGAATCCATGTCTCTATTAACGCAGAGAAATGTCCAATCGCTTCCCACTTAGACCTCTTGGAACCGAGGCAAGTTTCTTCGCTAGTTGAGATATCAGTTTCGCGGTTGGGTTAGCGGGGTTCGACCAAACCAGCGGTTCTCCAAGATCGGAGGCCGCACGCAGCTCGGCATCAATGGGGAGCTGGGTCAGAACGGAAACGGGTTTTCCGGTTTTTCTACTGAGCGCATCAGCAACACTTTGCCCACCACCTGAGCCAAAAATCTCCAGCTTGCCCTGTGGGGTGTCGAGGTAGCTCATGTTTTCCACCACGCCCAACACCTCGCCCCCAACCTGACCAGAAATCGCGCCAGAGCGCTCGGCTACCGTGGCTGCGGCAGCTTGCGGGGTTGTGACGACCAGGGATTTGGCACCGGGCAGCAGTTGACCGAGGCTAATTGCAACGTCTCCAGTTCCGGGCGGAAGATCGACAACCAAATAGTCAAGATCGCCCCAGTAGACATCGGTTAGAAATTGCTCAATAGCCCGGTGCAACATGGGCCCGCGCCACGCAATTGGCTGGTTGTCGGTGACGAAAAAGCCGATTGACATCACGCGAATATCAAAGGCAATTGGCGGCAGCATTAGGTCGTCGACCCTGGTTGGCCCGGAGGTAATCCCGAGCTGTCCAGGAATCGAGTATCCAAATATGTCGGCATCCAGAAGCCCTACGTTGAAGCCTTGCTGTCCTAGCGCTACCGCCAGGTTTGCCGTAAGCGTTGACTTTCCAACGCCACCCTTACCGCTTCCTACAAAAATCACCTGAGTGAGATTCCCGGGTTGCGAGAATGGATTGAACCTCGCTGGCTTGCCCCCTCGAAGCTTTGCCTTGAGTTCGTCCCTTTCAGCCTGATTCATTGTCGACATCTCAAGCGATACTGAGTCGAAAGTGGAAAGCGCAGCCCGAGCATCACGCTCAATCTTTTGAGCTGCAGGGCAACCCACGATGGTGAGTTTTATTTTCAGATCCACCACGGAGCTGGTCTCCGAAATAATCTCCACCATGCCCAGCTCTGTGATGGGTGCACGTAGTTCGGGGTCAATGACACCCGAAAGCAGCTCCCAAGCCCTAGACACAGCACCTCTTTTTGTTTGCTCTGAGAGATAACCCTATTTGTTTGCAGTTTCGCTCTGGCACAATCTCCCTGTGGCAGAAAATGTAAAGCGCAATCTTGGACCGCAGATTCCAACCGGACATGTCTTGGGGGAGTTCTCCTCTTACCAGGAGGCAAGTGCCCTGGTTGATCGACTGGTATCCGGCGACTTCGCCGCCAATCGCATCAGCATCATCGGTAAGGACCCGGTCCTGGTGGAGAAGGTCAGATCCAAACTCGGCTACGGCCGAGTGGTGCTCTCAGGTGCCATTACGGGTTTTTGGTTGGGCATCCTGATTGCACTTTTGTTGGGAGTTGGCATTGAGGCAACCCCGGCTGGTGAGGTCAGTTACAACCCACAGCAGTTCGGTGCCGTGCTCTTTATTTCGGCTGGCCTGGGAATGCTTATCAACATCCTTCGCTTTGCCACCACCAAGAACCGCCGAGGTTTTCTCTCCACTCAGATGCCAGTGGCATCCAGATACCAGGTGTTAGTTCCTGACCAAGATGCCCCGGCCGCCCTCAAGGTGCTATCAGCCGGCACTTCCGAGTAACTGCTCCTGATACCAGGCCTCGATACCGGCTACGGTTCGAGGTAGCGCGGCACTGAGGTTTTCGACGCCGTTCTCGGTTACCAGAACATCGTCTTCAATCCTGACGCCAATGCCACGAAGTTCCTCAGGAACAAGTAGGTCGTCCTTGTGGAAGTAGAGGCCTGGCTCGATCGTGAAGATCATGCCGGGTTCCAAAATGCCATCTTGGTAGAGCTCGCGTCTGGCCTGAGCGCAGTCATGAACATCAAGGCCGAGGTGGTGGCTGGTGCCGTGAACCATGTAGCGGCGGTGGTGTTGACGCTCGGGATCCAGCGCTTCTTCAGCGGTTACTGGAATCAAGCCAAAATCGGCTACCTTGCGCGCGATGACCTGCATGGCTGCATTGTGAATCTCGCGGAATTTGATTCCAGGTTTGGCAATCGCAAAGGCCGCATCAGCGGCCTCAAGCACAGCCTCATAAACCTTGCGCTGAGCAGGCGTGAATCTGCCATTTACAGGAATGGTCCTGGTCACATCCGCGGTGTAGAAGGAGTCCAGCTCAACACCTGCATCCACCAAAATCAGGTCTCCGTCCTTGACCTCACCATCGTTTCTAGTCCAGTGCAGCGTGCAGGCGTTTGGACCACTTGCGGCAATGGTTTCATAACCTAGGTCGTAGCCCTCTACGCGCGCGCGGCTGAAAAATGCCGTCTCAACGACCCTTTCGCCCCTGGGTTTTCTCGTTGCCAATGGAAGTGACCTTGCTACATCGCCAAAGCCAGAGATGGTTACAGAGACAGCCTTTCGCATTTGGGCAATCTCATAATCATCTTTCACAAAGCGCATAGTTGAGACGGCTTCAGCAAGCTTTGGGTCTGAAAGCGTTAGGTGCTTACCCAGCTTCTTCAGAGCCTTGGGGAGTTTTGCAAGATCTTTGGTTTTCAATCCCAGTTGCGCTGAAACCTCGGCAAGGTTTGGTCGCTTGCCCACCCAGAATTCACCAATCATCGGGTTGGCAAAAAACTCATCGCTGTCGCGGCCAGCAGTGGGCCTGAAGAAAAGAGTCGACTCGACGCTCTTGCCGCTGGCATCTATGACCAGTACCGAATCTGGAACGGTGGCACTACCCCAACCGGTCAAATAGTGAAAAGCGGTGTGAGGGCGATAGCGGTACTCGGTGTCATTCGACCTGGTCTTCATCCCACCAGCCTCGATCACCAGCACTTTGCCCTTGAAGCTCTTGGCCAAATCAGCTCTGCGCTTTGCCGCATAGGTCGCGACTTCCCAGATTTCGGGGGTGACCTGAGGCTGCTCTGCCCAGTTCTCGGAGATGAACTTTAGAAACTCTCCAGACTGGGGTGTGCGGGACCGATTGCTTATCTTCTTCGATGACATACCCACTATTCTGCTCCTGTGATCGACCTCCATGCACATTCAAATCATTCCGACGGAATTGATTCACCAAGTGAACTGGTCAGAAACGCAAAGCGGGCGGGTGTGAGCGTTCTGGCAATCACCGATCACGACACAGTCTCCAGCTGGGATGAGGCGATTTCGACCGCTCGGTCCGTGGGTATTGGTTTGATTCCAGGGATCGAGGTCTCAACCAGGGCTGAGCTTGAGAGCGGCAGGGGGATTTCGATCCATCTTTTGGCCTATTTGCCCGACCCTGAATACGTGCCTCTCATTGAGAAATTGACCGAGGTTAGAACTTCAAGAATTCTGCGTGCGAAGACCATGACCGAGCGCCTTGCCGAGGACTACCAAATTAGCTGGGATGAGATTCAGCAGCATGTAAAGCCTGGTTCAACCATCGGACGCCCCGCGTTGGCAGATGCCTTGGTTCGAGCGGGGGTAGTCCCAGATCGTTCAAGTGCCTTTAGCTCGATCCTCCACCGCAGTTCGAAGTACTACGTTTCGGAAAAAACTCTGCGCACCGAAGAGGCGATCAAGCTCATCAGGGAGGCCGGGGGAGTACCCATCATGGCTCACCCCCTGATTGATTTTCCGGCCGGAGCCTCGGCAGCAGATTTGCCCCATGAGCATTTCGAGCAGTTCATTCAGGCTGGCATCATGGGCTTTGAGGTCGACCACCGATCGGTACCGCCACTTGCAAAGAAATGGCTCAGAGAGCTAGCTCTCAAGCACAACCTAATTGTCACCGGTTCCAGCGATTACCACGGTGTCGGGGGTAAAGAGAATCGGCTCGGCGAAAACCAGACGAGTCAGGAAATGCTTGAGCGAATTCTCGATCAAGCAACTGGCTCTCAAGCCTTTTTGTAATTCCTGCGGCGCTCGCGAGTTCTTGCAGGCTTCGGTGCTGACTCAGCCTTGGCCTGCGGCTGCGAAGTCTGCTTCTTCACCTCTGGCTTGGCTTTGGCAATTCGACCCTTGGTGCCGGGCGCAATTCCCAAGTCCGTGAAGAGATGGGCAGAAGAGGAATAGGTCTCTACCGGTTCAGGATTTCCCAGGTCGAGCTCTCGGTTTATGTGAACCCAGCGAGCCATGTCATCCCAGTCCACAAAAGTGACTGCTACACCAAGCTTGCCGGCACGTCCAGTGCGGCCAACTCGGTGCAGATAAGCCTTCTCATCCTCGGGAACCGAGTAGTTGATAACGTGCGTCACATCATCAACATCAATTCCTCGAGCAGCAACCTCAGTGGCTACCAAGATCTCTTTTTTGCCTGAGCGGAACGCATCCATGGAACGCTCTCTGGCCTCTTGGCTCATGTCGCCGTGAAGGGCAGTGGCCTTGAAGCCTCGATCGACAAGCTCTTCGGTTAGCTTTGCACTCGCTCGCTTTGTTTTCACGAAGATAACTGTCTTGCCGCGTCCCTCGGCCTGAAGGATTCTGCCAACCACTTCGTCCTTGTCAAGCGCGTGTGCTCGGTAGATGAACTGCTTGATATCGGCCTTGGTTTTTCCTTCTTCAGGATCTTGAATCCGGATGTGAAGTGGCTTGTTCTGATAGCGGCGAGCCAGGTTCAAGATTGCGGCCGGCATGGTCGCAGAAAACAGCATGGTCTGTCTTTCTGCCGGGGTGTAGGCAAACAGCTTTTCAACATCAGGCAAAAATCCAAGATCAAGCATCTCGTCTGCCTCATCCAGAACCATGAACTTGATCTTGGATAGGTCAAGCATCTTTTGTTTGGATAGATCAATTAGGCGACCTGGTGTTCCAACCACAACCTGCGCGCCGCGCTTTAGCGCTGCGACCTGACCTTCGTAGGCCTTGCCACCGTAGATTGCAACCACTTCCGTAGGCCGGTTGCTCGCAGCAATTTCTAAGTCCGATGCAACCTGTATTGCTAGCTCACGGGTTGGCACAACGACAAGTGCCTGGACACCTGGCTCTGGCTGGAGTCCGAGCGATTGCAAAAGTGGAAGACCGAATCCCAAAGTCTTCCCGGTGCCGGTCTTTGCCTGGCCGATGACGTCCTGTCCAGATAACGCAATTGGAATAGCTTGTTCCTGAATTGGGAATGGACTGGTGATTCCTCTGGAATCTAAGGCATCACAAATGTCCTGATCGATGCCTAGTTTTTGAAAAGTCAAAAATCTCTCCGATGATTGTTTGAACCAGCTCCGAATGAGCGACGGCTCAGCTATAAGCTTTTGGTGTGCTGGATTGGTTCCGAAGAATTCGTAAGGTTTCTCAGAAACTTACGCTTCCGTCTCGCGACGCCTCGATGGGCCGCAGTCAAGTCCAGCTCAACCCTTCAAAGCTTACCCCTTCACCTGAGATTTATCTTGGACAGCTTTCCTACCTGACGTTGCGCGCGAGCCAGATTCTGGCGAATGATGCAAACTTTGCCCCCTCTAGGGAACTTAGCGCGAAGCAAACCAAGCTCTCAAAGCTCTATAAAGAAAGACATCAGGCGCTAGCGCAGCTTCTTTCCACCTCAGGTGGGGCGGTCGACCAGGAGGACCTGCACTCAGCTCGAATTGATGACATGCTTCGCTTCACTCAAGGTGTCGGGTGGCATGAATCCACCATTCGGTTCTTCCTGCTGTGGGGCATCTTGGAGCAATCTGCCAAAGCCGTGGCAAAAGGACTGCCAACCAGTATCCGGTCAAAGGTAACCGCGAATTTTGGACCTGAGCTGGAGGAGTTTTGCCAGGGCGCGCTCCTTGAGGAAATGAAGCGCAGGCCAGATCTGGCTCCTGTTCTGGCGATGTATGGCAGGTCAGTGGTGGCTGATGCGCTGCTGGAGGTCAGAAACTCCGTGGATGTTTCAAAACTGATTGAGACGCGCTCGGATGAGGATCAACAAGTAGCTAGCTTTAGAGCCATTGAGCCATTTGTTTCTGAACTGATCGCAGCTCACACTGCAAGAATGGACCGCCTAGGCCTTACCGCCTAGTCGAATTCGCTCCAGTTCCTTGGCCTCTTCGGACTCGCGCTTCTGGTCTAGGAACCTGACAGCGAACCAGGTTGCGACCGGCATACCGAGCATCACAATGAACCAAATCCAGGCCTCCTCGTAGCGGAACCCAAACCAGGTGAGAATTAGCCACAGGGCAGAACCGGAAACAATCGCTACCGAAAGCGGGACCAGCTTGCCGTAACGCCCGGAAGGTGCGATGACGAACGGTGCCACCAGGGCAAGAATGCCTGCGTACAGCGCAATAACCAATAGTTCCATTAGGCGATGAACCCCACTGCTCTGGCCTTTTCGGCGCCAACTTCTACGAATGAAATCTGGGAGGTTGGAATCAGGATGGTCTTGCCCTTTTCATCCTGCAGGCTCACCAAGGCTGCACCGGATTCGATGGCTTTCGAGATGATTGAGGTCACCTCGGCAGCCGATAGTTTCGATTCGAAACTGAGATCCCTTGGTGACTGTGTGATGCCGATGCGAACTTCCATGAATTCCTCCAGCCATAAGGTTACGACAAGAAAATGTCACTGCCTGCACATAGATTGTCAGCGTGCAAAAAATCGTCCAGCCCAAACTCAGTGATCTTGCTGGTCTCAGTGCTAGCGAAAGTTACTGCATCGTTGGCGCACCGGCGACGGGGAAAACCAGCACGCTGTTGAGACTGGTTTCCGAGTTTGAAGACTCGTATAGGCCAGAGGAGATACTGGTTCTGACCGCCTCTCGCAGGCAGGCCTCGCAGCTGAGAGATCAAGTTGCGCTCCGCTCAAAAAAAGCCAGCTCTTTGCCCAGAGCTCAGTCCGTAAGTGCTTTCGCTTTTCGGCTGCTGCAGGAAAATCAAACCAATCTCAAACTGCTCAGTGGACCTGCCCAGGAGCGCCTCGTTCGCTCGCTGGTGCTGGATAAGAGCGCTGAGTTCAAGGCAATGGGCTTTAATCCCAAGTCAATCGAACTGGGGGCTTTCATACAGGAGCTGCGTGATTTATTGCAGGTCGTATTGGATTTCAGACTCACAGTAAGCGAGCTGAAAGGGCTGCAGGAGGGACACAAAGATCTCAAGCTCGGGGCGCTGCTGACGATTTTTGAGGATTACCAGAGTGCCTTGGATCAAGGTGGTTGGCTAGATAGCAGCACGCTCTTGACTAGGGCGCTCAATTTCGAGTCAGCCCACCGAGTTGTGTTGGTTGACGACACACAAGAGTTATCAACCTCGGCCCTAGATCTCGTTGCCAGGCAGTTAGATGGCAGACCCGGAATCATTTTTGGAGATCCAGATGCTTCAACCCAAGGGTTCCGAAGCGCTGAACCCGGCAGCTTCCTTCAGCTTGCTCAGCACCGGATTTACCTGAGCGAAATCCCCAATTTGGCTCAACCCATACTTGGAACTTTGCGGAAGGTTGCAACCCGAATTCCAGTTGCCGCTGCCGGAGTTCAGCGAGAGGTTCTAGGACTAGGTGGAGTACTCGATTCTTTGCTATTTGAATCGACGTCAGCGGAGGCGGACTATGTTGCCACTTGGCTTCGAAAACTTCGTTTGGAACAAGATGTTTCCTTTTCTCAGATGGCAGCGGTTGTGCGCACACAAGCGCAGATTTATCAGCTATCCAAAGATCTGGTTCTTCGAGGTGTTCCAGTTCGGCATTCCACTCCCGCAGAGCCAATTGCGAAGAATCAACTCGGTAGGGCGATTCTCGATACCGCCGCGATGGTTTACGGGGATATCACGCGTGAGCTACTTGTCGGAATATTGCAATCGAGTCTTTTTGCTCTGACTTCAATACAGATTCGTCGCTTGGATCGCCAGCTCGTTCATCACTTTGGGATGCGAATTGACGCTGCTTGGCAGGAGTGTTTCGAGCTGGGGGTTGAACTAGACAGCTTCGAAGCCAGAGCGCTGAATCGGCTGCTTGAAGCAATTAGACAACTTCGCATCCAGCCCCCTAGCTCCGCACACCAGCTAGTTTCAAGAATTTTCGAACTTGCACCCCCCACACTTTCGACTCTCTCTCGGTCAAGATCTACGGTGGCCGAGGCGGTGAATCGCGACCTGGACGCCGCCTTGAGGTTGTTTGCTGCAGCCATCCGTTTTGATGCGCAGGACGGAAGCGAAGTCCTGGACTTCGTGACTCAACAACTCGATCAGAGAGTTGTCGAGGATGCCATCTACGCTGAGCAGTTGATTGATGCTGTTTTGGTCACCACTCCAAGCAATCTTGCGGGTCAGCGATTCCGTTATCTGGCATTGCCTAGACTTCAGGATGGCATCTGGCCAAACCTCAAAGTGCGCAGCTCTGTGCTTGGTGCGACATCGCTAAGAAGTTTCTTGGCGGGACGAAGCAATTCACCCAGTCAAGAAGTCAGGGGAGAGCTTGCCGATGAATTGCGGCTTTTCTATAAATCGATTGGTGCCGCGAGCGATGGCATTCTGCTGAGCGCTATGCAAGGCGAAGAGGAGCAACCTTCACAATTCTTCACGCTAATTGGTTCCGAGCCGAAGTTGAGTGATATCCAAGTTGACTTCGATTTGCGTCGTTTCGTTGGAAGACTCAGGTATTCGCTGGCGCACGGAGATCAAAGTGCCGCTGACATCCTCGCGCTGTTGGCCCTGGCCGACGTCCCCGGAGCTCACCCGGAAACTTGGCAGGGGTTGCTGACCAGCTCGACTGCTGCACCGATTTTTAGCCCTGATGAGCAGGTCTTGTTGAGCGCATCATCGTTGGATGCTTTCGAGAAATGCCCATTGCATTGGTTTATTCAAACTTTTGCCGTTGGCAAACAGAGTTTTCAGGCATCCATCGGGACACTCTTGCACAAGGCCATGGAGCTGGCTAAAGAGCCTGCGGATATTCAGACCTACGTTGAATCGAATTGGCACGAACTGGAATTTGAGCTTGGTTGGCAGGAGCGTGTCCAGCGCCAAAGAGCGATGGAGATGACTGCGCTGCTAGCTCAGTATCTGCATGAGACCGGTGCGGCACACAGTGTCGAAGAAGGTTTTGAGCTCGAAGTCGGCCGCATGAAAATTCGAGGCAAGATTGACCGAATTGAGGAAACCGATTCAGGTTTTGTAATCGCTGATCTAAAGACTGGAAAGAACCTTCCTGATGCAGCGAACAGTAAGCAACTAGCTGTGTATCAGCTCGCCATGATTCGAAAAGTTGGGGCTGAGCATGTCTCCGGTGCAAAGCTAATTTCCATCGGCACGGGAAAGCTGAAGGTTTTGCGGCAGGAAAAGCTGAGTCAGGAGCACATGCAAGCCCTTGATGAGTCATTCAAGAGTTTTGAAATCTCAACCTCAGCCAGTGAAATCAGCGCGAAATTCAGTTCTCACTGTGAAGCCGACCGGGATTGCTCGCTGCTAATTCGGGAGGTGGTGGCAAGTGCCTAGGTTCTCCGCTCAAGACGTGTACTCAATACTTGGCCCCCACACACTTACACCCGAGCAGGTGGCTGCAGTTGAATCGGCATCACTCACCGAACCGACTCTTGTGATAGCGGGGGCGGGTAGCGGCAAGACCGAACTGATGTCGGTGAGAATCCTCTACTTGGTGGCCAATGAGTTCGCAAAGCCAGATGAGATCCTGGGTCTCACGTTTACAAAGAAGGCTGCCTCGGAGCTTTCAGCCAGGGTGCTCAAAGCGCTGTATTTGCTTCGCGAGAGTCCAATGTGGCCAAAGTCATTGGAAGCTGATTTTCTGCCACCCAAGATCGCAACCTACAACTCATTTGGAAACGAGGTTTTCAGACAGTTCGCGGTCGAGGTTGGATTGGAGCCAGATTCCCAGGTGCTGGGTGAGTCTGCATCTGTTGCTCTTGCGAGAGAGCTGCTTCGCAAACTTAGTTTGGATGATCATCCAGAACTGGCGGATTGGGACAGAACAGCTGGATACCTGACCGAAAAACTCCTGAGCATGGTGCAGGAAATCACGGATAACCGAGTCGCGGCAGATGATGTTCGCGACTACCTCATGCGGTTTGAATCGCACGTTAGCTCGCTACCAAAATCCGAGGGCGGCTCGATGGAGCGATTTGCTTACACCCAAACTTTCCTCACAGAAGCGGCTACCAATGCGCTCTTAGCGGCACTCGCGACGAAATTCATCGAACTCAAGCGCGAGCGCAATCTCGTTGACTACGCAGATCAGGTATCTCTCGCACTCGATGCAGCTGAGACTGCGAACACGGACCTGGGCTACAGGTTTGTGATGCTAGACGAGTATCAGGACACCTCAGCTATCCAGGTACAGTTCCTAGCCAGCCTCTTTAGGGGCAAGCCCGTAATGGCTGTCGGTGACCCTAACCAGTCAATTTATGGTTTTCGAGGCGCAAGCTCAGCAAATCTGACTGGGTTTTTTGAAGACTTTGGTCAAGGCGAAACTCTGACTCTAAGCACCTGTTGGCGCTCTACGGCGCAAATCGTCGATGTAGCTAACTTGATTGCTCGGCCACTTGATTCAGTGGGAATCAAGAAAATCGAGCTGGTTGCTAACAAATCTGGCAGTGCGGTTCAAGCTCACTTTCTACAAGATATTGAGTCTGAGGCCGAACTCGCTGCAAGTTACTTCGCATCCGAATTAGGGGACCAATCCGGCGCACTACTTATGCGAACCAAGTCTCAGATGGGACTCTTCGTTGCCGCTTTAGAGGCCCGCGGCGTGGTGACGGAGGTTTCTGGTCTGTCCGGCCTGATTGAGATTCCTGAGGTCCTTGACCTAATCTCCGCGCTTCGGGTTTTGGCCACATCTCAGGCTTCGGTCGAGGTTATCCGCTTGCTGACAGGGCCCAAGTGGCGAATTGGTATTCGCGACATCGCAAAGCTTGGCGAGCTTGCAAAAAAGCTCACTCGGATCCGACCCGAAGCGGACTCCTCAAGTGAAGTCACCCTCGTGGAAGCACTTGATGCTTTGAGATTCGAGGGTGCAGGGCAAAACTCTGAATTCAGCGAACTGGGACTAGCTCGGCTTCGGCAGGCTGCCCTTTTCTTCCATAACCTGAGGTCAACTCCCTCTCTCACCATTACAGAACTGGCATGGATGATTGTCCGGGAACTCGAAATTGACATCGAGCTCTACGCAAGGTCCAAAGCCAGCAACCCACTGCGTCACATTGAGCAATTCATCTCGAGGCTTGCCGAGTACGAGACGGTTAGCAATCGCCCCAGCTTGTCTGGACTGATGCAGTGGCTTGACTATGCGCTAGAGCACGACTCCTTCGAGCTTCCCAAGGTTGGGTCCAAGCGTGGAGTGGTGCAGGTCATGAGCGTGCACGCGTCTAAGGGCCTGGAATGGGATTTGGTTTGGGTTGCCCAGCTCACCCATGGAGCATTTCCGATTGAGGGCAAGGATTCCAAGGGCTGGCTTACGGCCGGAAAAATACCTTTTGAAATACGTGCCGACGGACGATCGCTTCCAGTTTTCGATTTTGCAAGCGCAACCAGTCAGAAGCAACTCAATGAACTCTTTAGCGAGTTTAAGGAGGCAAATAGGCAGCGCGCAGCTCAGGAAGAACGGCGACTCGCCTATGTGGCATTTACCAGGGCTGCTAAGAAACTTGTGCTGAGCGGTTCCTACTACAAGCCCAATGCTCAATCGCCTCGGTCAGCTTCGGTATTCCTTGAAGAATTGCGAGACGCTGGATTGGTGGATCTCAACGCTCCCCAAGCTCTGGACCAAAACCCTCTTGATTCAGCTGAGCAGTTGATTCCTTGGCCAAAGATTATCCCGGATGTCAGGTTGGAAGCCGATGCTAATGCTGTGCTGAGCGCTGAGGCCACCCAGGAAATAACCTCGCATGAACTTGCCTTGCTTTTTGAAGAGCGCGATCGCATGAGAACGAGGCAAACCCCAGATTTACCAACTCGGCTTTCTGTTTCCAGGATCCTGAAGCTCCTAGATGATCCCAAGTGCTTCTTCGAAGAGCTTTCTCGCCCCATGCCGCCGCAGTACTCCGAAACTGCTGCGATCGGAACTGCCTTCCACAGTTATCTCGAGGCTGCCCTCGGGGAGCAGGAATATGACGAGGAGACTTCAGCCTTTTCCGAGCTAATTGAAAACTTTGAGAACTCGAAATTCCGCGGCCAAAAGCCCGTCTTGATCGAGCAGGCGATTGAGTTTGAACTCGATAGTTTAGTGGTGGTCTGCAAGCTAGACGCCGTTTTCCAGGATGGGGATATGTTCGAGGTAGTGGATTGGAAATCAGGTGCAGTGCCAGATGACCAGAAACTTGAATCGAGAAAGGTCCAGCTGGCCATTTATCGAATCGCGTTGTCCCGTTGGCTCAACGTGCCGATAGAGAGAATTCGAGCTAGCTTTTTTTATGCGGCTGATGCCGTCGAGGTTTCACCGACTGGACTTCCCAGTGAGGCAGAGTTAATTGACCGAATTCGCGAAGCTAGAAAAGCTCGTCTGAATTAGGTTCTTTGGGCTTCTCGTCTTGGATATCGAGGGCTTGGGTTTCTACCTCGGAGTCGAATTCGGCAAGAAATTCAGGTTCATCGCTTAGTTCTTCCAGAGCCATCTCTTCAACAGCCGGCTCCTCAGGCAGCACTACCTGCTGAACCGGAGTGGTGATCTCCGAAATCAAGGCCGTGCCAGCAGCGATGCCAGCGAAACTCGAGGCTCGAAGATCTCTCAGCGTTCCTGCGCTGAGTTGTTCCTTGAGATCCTCAATCAATCCCTCTGCCTGCTTGATTGCAACCTCATCGCCCTGTTCGATGCAATAGACGAGCCAGCTGCCAAGTTCTAGTTCTGAGTAGAGGGCTGCGCGCTGAATTAGATTTTCATCCGCGGCGGGACGAGCAGCTCGGTAGTGGAGGAGGGTGTCCTCGATGGTGGACTGCAGGCCGCCACCTACTATCCAGGCGAGGTCTTCCGCTGGGTCTGACACCTTTAGGTCGAAATCGGTCATTCCAACCACGCGCTGCCCATCAAGCAGCACGGCCTCTTTGGAGATAGCTCCATGAATCACTGTGGGGTGGAACCTGAACAGGGAGACGTCCTCAAGGGCTTGCTCCCATCTGTTTAAAAGCTCGGCTGGAACCTTGCCTGTGGCGGCAATTTTGTCCAGCTCTGAAACCTTGGAGTGCAGGACATCGGATGAGGAGTATTCGGGCAAACCTGCGGATCGAACCAGTGAAGGGTCAAGCTGGTGAATTGCTGCAATCGAGTCAGCGAGCGTCTTGGAAAATCCTCCGGGGGCCAGCTTTGCCAAATCTGGTTCGTTGCCAGAGATGGTCGTGAAGAGTGCACCACCAAGCCCGGTCTCATCCCGGGTAGTGCCGACTTCTTCCCGGACCTCGAAAGGTAGTTGGGCCTTGTTGCTCGCGAGGGCCTTGACAACTGCTCTTTCTAGAGCGAGGGAAGCCTCGAACTGAGGTTTTGCAGGAATTTTGAAGATGAAACCGAAGCCGAGTTCGTCATGAAGTTCAAGCTGCTCAACTCCGTTACGTGACTCGAGCTTCTTGTATGCACGGAAGTTTTTTCCAGGCGCAGCGTCTGCCGCTAGCGCAGCTAAAATCAAAGCAGGTCTACCCACTCGTTTAGGTTAGACATTTCCGGTCCAACTCCATCGGAACGCCACGCACCCCTAGGGAAGTCAATGGATGATTCAATTCAGCATCCGCTCTTGGAATCCTTGGACGAGGACCAGCGTGAGGTGGCGCAGCAGCTGCGCGGCCCAGTTTGCGTGATTGCCGGACCGGGTTCAGGAAAGACGCGTGTAATCAGCCATCGAATCGCATACGGGGTGGCCACCGGTGTCTATGATCCAGCCAAAGTACTAGCCCTCACCTACACAAATAAAGCTGCTGCTGAGCTGAGAACCAGAATGAGGTTTCTGGGGGTTCCCACTGTTACCGTGCGGACCTTCCACTCTGCCGCCTTGAGTCAATTGCAGTTTTTTTGGCCCCAACTCACCGGGGCACAATCTCCAAGACTTGTCCCTTCAAAACTTGGATTGCTACGAGAGGTATCAGAGTCACTAAAGCTGAGGCTGGAAACCGAGCAGCTATTTCAGGTGCAGTCCCAGTTGGAGTATTTCCGCTACACCCTGACTGATCCTGCGGAGGACAAGTTTTCCCATATTCCGTCGGTTGACTTTGAGCAGTTTCTTGCAATCGGTGACGGTTATCAGTCTTTGAAGCGAGAGCGAAAACTTATCGACTGGGAGGATGCTGTTGCGCTTGCAGCCGGTATGTTTCGGTCTGAACCTCAGTTACTAGAGCAGTTCCGTCAGCAGTATCGATTCTTCACGGTCGATGAATACCAAGACATTTCAGCCTTGCAACAAGCCCTGCTAGAAACGTGGCTCGACGATCGTGAGGATCTCTGTGTCGTGGGAGACCCAAGGCAGACCATCTACAGCTTTGCTGGAGCCAATCCTGATTTTCTCACTAGATTTTCGGATCGATTCCCGGCGGCAGAACTTCATGAGCTGAATCGCAACTATCGCTCGTCTCAAGAAATCGTTGAGTATGCCAATCGAATCTTGGGTCCCGATCAGATTGCCCAGCGCCAGCTCAGTTCGAAACCCAGATTTGTGGAGTATCCGAATCCTGTTGCCGAAGCTCAAGGCATCTCGTTGCGGGTCTCCAGGCTGCTCTCTGAGGGCACCACCCCCGGAGAGATAGCAGTATTGGTGCGCTCGAACCACCTGATCGAGCCGATCGAGAGGGAACTAGCAGAGCAGGGAGTTCCTACTTTGGTGCGCGGGGCCGGTCGCTTTTTTGCAAGACCTGAAGTTTCCCAGGCCATGCACGCGATGCGAGCACTCACAGTAACCGATCTTGATAAACCTACTTTCGCCGCGGTTTCTGACGTGTTGAGGTCACTGGGTTGGAGAACCGAAGGGTCGGGGGAGCAGTGGGAAAATCTCAACTGGTTCCTCCAGGTGCTGGATGAACTCGGTGGCAACCCCTCGGTTGCCGACTATGTTCGCGAGCTCCAGGAGCGAGAGCGTTCCGGGCACGAGCCATCGAGGAATGCCGTCACAATCGCGACCATTCACTCCGCCAAGGGACTGGAATGGCGATGCGTCTTCGTGGCCTCGGTGAGCGATTCAGTGTTTCCACCATCGCGCTCAGCTGATGCTCAGCTAGGTGAAGAACGTCGGCTTTACTTCGTGGCCATCACGAGAGCGCAGGAGCTCTTGGAGGTTTCGTTCACGGCTGATCGTGGGCGCTCGAAGTTAATCGGCAACCACAGTTAGTAGTCGGTAGATCCAACATCGAGATGGTCATCGACTTTCGATCGAGTTCAAGGATTCTCGACTCAATAGCGTTTGCATCTATCTGACCCAGGATTGCGGGTATTGCTGTCGAAACTGCAAAGAAAAGTGAAGCAGCGTCTGCGAAATCTCGCTTCATAAGACTCAGCTGAGTTGCGGTGGCAATCCAGCCTGAATCTGCCTGCGCCCTTGCAATTTCTATGCATCCCAGGCAAGGCGTCACCCCGGGTATGACGAGGTGTGAAACCCAAACTCCCTTCTCGGTGAAGAGAATTGCGATGTGCGGAATGTCCCGCGAGAGCCACAGTTGGTAGCTCTCAGGTTTGATGACATCGTTTGCTATCAGAACAGCAGCACCTATGCGATCCATGGTTGCGCTAACTCGGGAGTGCTGCACCACGTCAACATCGGTAATCAATTGCCTTGCTCCTTGAGCGCGCGAGCTTCCTAGCAAGGTCTCGGGATACCCCATAGCCCCGGTGTCTGCGATCGAGATTCGATGTTGGTCCAAGGTGTGAAAGCGTCGAACTCCAGCATTACTCAGACCTCTAATCAGTGCGAGACCGGTTTTATCCATCGTTTCAACAAACAGTTCACAGCGAGCTCGCTGACGCAGCAGTGCAATAGGGTCAGCGCCTGTTACCAAGAACAGTCTCATCAGTTCGGCAAATCTTTGATCCACATCTATTTGGCTCAGCTCAACTCCTAACCCAGTCGAGTGGGTCACTAGGTCGCCTAACCGATTCAGTAGCTTCGTAACCTCAGCTTGAGTTGTTGCAGCCAACTCAGGGAGTCGGCCGAATTGATTGTCAGGCAGACCCTCTTCGAGAAGTTCCAAGGCGCGTTGCTGCCCGGGGGAGTCAGCAGTGATGGCTCTCGAAGGGTCGACCCCATAGCTGCGGATCAACTCAGCCGAGTAGAGGCGCGCTAGCGCTGGGTTGATTTGCCTAACCATGGCTCGATGTTGGCAGCAATCTCAAAACCGAGTTCACCGCTGTCCACAGGCTTAATCGCCGAGCAGATCCCTGAGCTGTGAATCGAGGTCATCTTCGGAGCTGAGTCTGGCGAAAAGCAGGTCAGGATTTCTGATCTCTTCGATGCTTGGGAGAAGATCGGGGTGGGAGAGCAGTCGATCGCGAACTTCGTTTCCAAACTTGTCAGCGACCAGAGTGAGGGCACTCGCAGCCTCACGCACCAAACGAGGGGTCAGCTCAAGTCCAAGCAGGACAGCGAAAGTTTTCTGGCCAACGCCAGAACTCGAACGCCTTCTTCGATAAAGCTCCTGGAGAGCTTCGGCTGAAGGCAGTCGCTTCGCGGCAGCAAGGCTTACGCTGTCTATGAATCCTTCAATCAGCGCGAGTGAGGTTTCGATGCGCTCCAGGGCAATTTCCTGATCTTCGGTTCTGGCCATTAGGGCAGAGCTGAGTTCAATCACCGTTTGATTTTCCTGGCCAGACTCAAGCTGTTCAGCTAGTTCTTGAATCGAGGTGGTATCAATCTTGAGTCCGGCAGCGAACTGGCGAATCTGGCTAACAATCTGCTCCCGCAGAAAGGGATTAGCTGCAAACAGGGCGGTTCCAGCCAGTTCCCGAATAGCAAGATAAATAAGTAGTTCGTTTCTCGGGGTTTCTAAATCCTTGAACAACTCCTGAAGGTTTTGTGCAACTAAAGCCGGTCGGTCATGCAAAGGAATTCCTATTTCGGAACCTATGAGAACCTGGCTGGCTAACCCTCCTGCCGCCTGACCAAGTTGCATGGCAAAAAGGGTGGCACCCGCGTTTCCCAGAAAGTTAGCCGCCGAACCGAGCGAGCTCTTCAGCTCTTCGGGCATCGACTCTGAAAGAGACTCATTCAGGGCCTTCGCCATGCTTACCGCAATTGGCTCACTCAATTTTCTGAACAGGGGCATAGCATCCTGGGCCCATACCGACCTGGTGAGAACCTTGACCGGTTGCGAGTTTTCGGATCCGGTCTGCTCGCTCAACCAAAGCTTTGCAATTTCAAAGGCATTCGGAATTTCTGACTGCAACGCAGTCTCGACAGTTTGCTCCGTAGCCTTTGCAATCGATACCGCTTGAGATAGGGCTAGCTCCCAGTTCACCGCCTCCGCGGATCCAGAAAACATGGTTTGGAAGTTAGACATCAGACTCTGAAGCATTCCTGGATTGGACATGAGCCCACTTATCTTCTCCAACATGGCAGGGTCGAGCTTGCCCGACTGCATCATTTCGCGAATCAGTCGCTCAAGTTCGTTTGGATCCGGTTGCTCGCTCAATCATTACCTCTGCCAACAAAGCTAACGCCTAATCCCGATTGGGGCCGCAACTTTGCGCTTGTTCGCCCAAGGCGTTAGAAGCCAAGGCTGTTTGTCAGAGAGGCAACCTAACATTTAGGTAATGACTTTTTTCAGAGGCGATCGGCCAACTCGTAGACCCAGAAGCTGGGCAATTACAGGACTTCTCGTCCTCGCGCTGGTGTCACTTGCAGCCGTGCCTAGTGGCTATGTAATTCAGCGACCCGGTGCGGTATTCAACGTTATGGCCGAAGTCGAAAACAAGCCGGTCATCACCTCAGAAGATCTCGAGTCATTTCCATCCGAGTCGCGTTTTGATGTAACCACAATCTCACTTCTAGGGAATCGTGAAAACAACCCAAATTGGATTCAGGTGCTATTGGCATGGGCAGACCCAAATCAGGTAGTGCTGCCACTTGATGAGGTATTCCCACCGTCAAAAACAACCGAGCAGGTCAGGGCAGAAAGCACGGCCCAAATGGAGATTTCGCAGCAAGATGCAATAGCCGTGGCGTTGACCCACCTCGGCTATGAAGTCCCAAGGCGCCTCTACGTGAATGCGGTTATGGAAGACACCCCGGCCTCTGGATTAGTGGTTGCTGGCGACTTTGTGATCTCCGCTGGAGGGGTGCAAGTCGAAACTTTTGATCAGCTTCGCGAGCAAATTACAAAGACCAATGGCGAAGCCATGGAACTCGTGGTTGAGCGCAAAGGAAAGCTGGTAGAGCTGAATCTGAAGCCACAGCCCCGAGACGGAAGTTTCTACATCGGGGCGATGGTCGGTTACACCTATGAATTTCCTAAGCAGGTAGCCCTTCAGTTGGGTGATGTCGGCGGACCAAGTGGTGGCTTGATGTTCACCTTGGGCATTGTTGATCGATTTACCCCAGGGTCTCTGGCCGAAGATCACCATGTAGCTGGCACCGGAACAATCTCTGGAGAGGGTCTAGTTGGACCAATCGGCGGTATTCGATTGAAGATGATTGCCGCCAAGAATGCCGGCGCAGAATTGTTCTTGGTTCCGGAGAAAAACTGTGAAGAAGCTGAAGGTTTTGTGCCAGAAGGTTTGGCTGCGGTTTCCGTGGCAAACTTTGAAGAAGCAATCCAAGCAGTAGAAAAACTAACGTTAGGGGAAACCTTCCCCGCGCTTATGTGTAAGACCAACTAGGAGCATCTGTGACCTTCCCAACACCTGCCCCACGCAAGGTATCGCCACTTTCGATTGCCCTCGGAATCCTGGCCGCGATTGCTTTCGCGCTGTTTAGTGCCGCTGGCGTCTACACCGACTGGCTCTGGTTTAGACAGCTTGGTTTCGAAGGTGTTTTCGTCAACCAAATCCTTGGTCAGATTGTCGCATTTGCGGCTGGATTTGTGGTTATGGCGTTATCAGTTGGCATAGCGCTGGGTATTGCTTGGAAGACTAGGCCGGTTTACGTGAGGATGCCGGGCGAGTCTCCGTTCGAGGCTTACCAGCAGATGATTGAGGGCCTTCGCAAGGTTGTGATGATCGGACTACCAATCGGATTGGGAATCTTCGGAGGTCTGATTATGTCTAGGGAGTGGGAGAGTGCCGCTCTATTTCTAACCTCTTCAGACTTTGGAGTTACTGAGGAGCAGTTCGGACTCGATGCTTCCTTCTATGTTTTCCAGCTGCCATTTCTGCAGCTAATCATTGGTTACCTTTCCGGGGCTGTCCTGCTGGCAGGTTTGGTGAGCGGTGCCGTGCACGTCATCTATGGTTCGGTGCGATTCACTGGCCGGGACATCCAGGTATCCAAGGCTGCTCGAGTTCAGCTCTCAATTCTTATCGCTGGTTACCTAGTGATGCAGGGTGCGAGCCTCTGGTTAGACCAATACGTCACAGTAACCACCTCGGGATCGCTTTTCACCGGAGCCAACTACACCGACGCCAATGCTGTGATTCCGGGATTGCAGATTCTTGCCATGATCTCTGTGGTCGTTGCACTGGCGTTCCTGTTTACCGCTTTCATTGGTAAGTGGCGCATTTCAATCATCGCTACCGCACTCATGGTGGTCAGCTCGCTGGTTCTTTCTGGCCTCTACCCATGGCTTGTCCAGACTTTCCAGGTTGTGCCAAATGAGCGAACCCTGGAGAGCAAATTTCTGCAGCGCAACATCGATGCAACCCGAGCCGCGTTCGGCCTGGACTCGGTTGAAGTCGTTGACTATGACGCGAAGGTCGTGGCTGAGCCAGGTGCACTCAAAAATGATGCCAAGACCACTGCCTCGATCCGTATCTTGGACCCTGCTTTGGTCAGCGATGCATTCAGGCAGCTCGAGCAGTATCGCCAGTACTACAGCTTCCCAAACCGTCTACACGTTGATCGCTACACGATTGATGGTCAGACCCAGGACACCGTTGTTGCGGTTCGCGAGCTGAACCAGGCTGGCCTTGGTGACTCGCAATCTTGGTACAACTCGACCATTGTCTACACACACGGATTCGGATTGGCCGCCGCCTACGGAAACAAGCGTGACAATGATGGAAAGCCACTGTTCCTGCACTCCGGTATTCCACCAGTTGGAAAGCTCGGCGAGTTCGAGCCAAGGGTTTACTTCAGCCCGAACTCTCCCCTCTACTCAATTGTTGGAGCGCCCGCTGGTGCAGAGCCGCTGGAGTTTGACTACCCAGCCGGTGAGGATGGTCAGCGCGAGACCTACACGACCTTCTCAGGAGATGGTGGTCCAAAGATTGGTGACCTGCTAACTCGGGTTGCTTACGCACTCAAGTTCCAAAGCGAGCAGATTCTGCTGTCAGATGCAATCAATCCAGAGTCTCAGATCCTCTACAACCGAGCACCTGCTCAGCGCGTTCAAGAGGTGGCTCCTTATCTGACTCTGGACAGCGAGGTTTACCCGGCAATCGTTGACGGTCGAATCAAGTGGATTGTGGACGGCTACACCCTGAGCAACCGCTTCCCATATTCCAACCTGGAGAACTTCGGCCAGTCGGTGCTGGACTCGGCCTCCGAAGGCTTCCGAGGCGGAATCGGCTCGGTGAACTACATCCGCAACTCGGTCAAGGCAACCGTGGATGCCTATGACGGGTCAGTCGACCTATACCAATGGGACGACCAGGATCCAATCCTGAAGGCTTGGATGCAGGTGTACCCAAACACCATCCAGCCAAAGTCAGAGATGAGTGCCGAGCTCATGGCCCACGTCCGCTACCCAAGCGACCTGTTCAAGATGCAGCGTTCGGTGCTGGGTCGCTACCACGTAACTGAGGCCGGAGCCTTCTACTCGCAGCAGGACGCTTGGATGACTCCTAACGATCCTGTCGGTAGCAACAGCCTGGGAACCCTCCAGCCTCCCTACTACCTGACCATGCAGACGCCTGGCCAGAGTCAAAGTGCGTTCTCGCTCTACTCGACCTTCATTCCTAAGTCGACCGGCGAGACTACTCGAAACGTTCTCACTGGGTATCTGGTAGCCAACTCGGACGCAGGTTCAAAGGCGGGAGAGGTTAGCGACAGTTACGGGCGTCTAACCTTGCTCAACCTGCCACGAGAAACCATCGTTCCTGGCCCAGGTCAGGTGCAGAACAACTTCAACGCTGACAGCAATGTTTCATCCCTCTTGAACTTGCTACGACAGGGTTCAACGCGAGTACTCAACGGCAACCTGCTAACCCTTCCAGTTGGTGGTGGACTGCTGTATGTCCAGCCTGTATACGTCGAGTCAACCGGCGAGACCAGCTATCCGCTTCTTCAAAAGATCCTTGTGGCCTTCGGTGACCAAATTGCATTCGAAGACACCCTGGATGAAGCACTGGACGCGCTATTTGGTGGGGACAGCGGTGTCGAACCTTCACCTAGTGAGCCGGGCAATGGTGCGACAAGCTCCGCCTCGGTCAGTCCGGGTGTTGACTCGGGTTCCAACCCCGCATTAAGCGCGGCACTGAACCGAGCTAGCAAGGCGCTGCAGGACAAGCAAGCAGCGTTGGCAGCTGGCGACTGGAATGCGTTTGGTGAGGCAGACGAGCGATTGGCCCGTGCCATCGAAGATGCTTTGGCTGCGCTGGACTAATTCCAAACCAGCTGGTAGCATTTGAACTTCGCCGCGGGGTGGAGCAGTTCGGTAGCTCGCCGGGCTCATAACCCGGAGGTCGTAGGTTCAAATCCTGCCCCCGCAACCAATTAGAAACAGCCCCTTCGGGGGCTG
>JACCDI010102708.1_pt1 | contig 35637 bp, 36 predicted proteins | sample 7442791 | NCBI WGS metagenome assembly JACCDI01 (sample SAMN15323434, study PRJNA562643) | freshwater metagenome | isolation source: river surface water | place: USA:Blue River Watershed | collected 2017-08-15 | reverse complement strand
CTGTTGAATGCCGAGGCTAATGCGACCGCGGCCGAGTTCATCCGCCGCAAGATCGGCGCCGTCATCGACAAGCCCGAAGTCCGCGAGAAGCTCATTCCGCGCGGCCACCACTTCGCCGCCCGCCGCCCCTCGGTGGACAGCGGCTACTTCCAGGCCTTGAACCGTGACAACGTGGAACTGGCCGACGTGAAGGAATCGCCCATCGTGGAATTCACCCCCGAGGGCATCCGCACCACCGCCAAGCTGCACGCCTTCGACATCGTCATCTTCGCCACCGGCTTCGACGCCTTCACCGGCTCGCTGTTCAAGCCGGCCATCGTCGGTCGCGGCGGCATCACCCTGTGCCAGAAATGGGCGGACGGCCCGGTCACGCAACTGGGCGTGTCGGTCTCCGACTTCCCCAACATGCTGATCGTGGTGGGCCCTGGCAGTCCCTCGCTCCTGAGCAACGTCATGGTCTCCATCGAGGAGCAGATCGACTGGCTGGCCGCCCTGATCAAGAAGATGGACGCCCAGGGCATCGTCGAGTTCGAGGCCGAGCCGGAAGCCGAGCAGGCCTGGGTCGAGCACGTCAACGAGCGCGCCAAGGAAACCCTCTACCTCACCACCGACTCCTACTACAACGGCGCCGAAGTCAAGGGCAAGGCGCGCGTGTTCATGCCCTACTCGGGCGGCGTGCGCGGCTACCGCCGCCACCTGCACGAGTGCGCCGAAAAGGGCTACATGGGCTTCGCCCTGCGGACCGCCCCGAAGGCGGCCCAGGCGGCTGAATCGGCCGAAACGGCCGAAACGGCCAAGGCAGCCTGAGCGCGGACACGGGCGTCATGAAGATCGACTTCACCGGCCAGGTCGCCGTGGTCACCGGAGGCGGCGGCGGCATCGGACGCGCCGTCTGCCTGGCCCTGGCCGCCGCCGGCGCGAAGGTGCTGGTCGTCGACCTCGACCGCGTGGCGGCCGAGGCGACCGCCGCCCAGGTCGCGGCCGCCGGCGGCGAGGCCCGGGTGGCCGTGGCCGACGTGAGTCGCAGCGAACAGGTCACTGCCTACGTGGCCGACGCGATGCAGGCCTGGGGCCGCATCGACATCTTCATGAACAACGCCGCCTGGCAGGGCCCCATCCACCCCCTGGTCGACTACCCCGAGGCGATGTTCGACAAGGTGATGGACATCAACGTGAAGGGCGTCTTCCTGGGCCTGCAGCAGGTGCTGCCCGTGATGATTGCCCAAGGCAAGGGCGCGGTGGTCAACACCGGCTCGCTCGGCTCCTACATCGGCACCCGGGCGCTGGGTCCCTACACCGCCAGCAAGCACGCGGTCCTGGGCCTGACCAAGACGGCGGCCCTGGAAGTGGCCCGCAAGGGCATCCGTGTCAACGCGGTCTGCCCCGGCCCGGTCGACACCCCCATGCTCCAGGCCATCGAGGCCGGCCAGGCCAGGGACGGCGACGCCGAGCGCCTGCGCCAGCAGCGCGCCGCCTCCATCCCCGACGGCCGCTACGCCCGGCCCGAGGAAGTGGCGCAGCTGATGGTGTACCTGGCCTCGGATCTGGCCAGCCACGTCACCGGCCAGGGCATCCAGATCAACGGAGGCAGCCATGCGTGAGCGCCTGCTTCCCCCGCTGGCCGCGGCCGCGGGACCTCGCACCCGGGGCTTTGGCCCCGAGGACCGATTCACCCTGCGCTATCCTTCAGACCATGACCAAGACGGCAGGCAAGTTGGCGGGCACCAAGACCAGCAAGAGCGCCGGCGCCAAGACAGCGCCCAAGACGACGCTCAAATCGGCGTCCTCCACGGCGCGCGCGCCCCGGCGCGCCGCGCCGTCCGCGGACGCGCCGGAGGACATCCGCGATGCGGTCTCGCGCCTCAAGCGGGAGCGCATCCTGGCGGCGGCGGTCGACCTGTTCTATCACCAGGGCTATGGCCGCACGACGCTGGAGCAGGTGGCCGACACGCTGAACGTCACCAAGCCCTTCATCTACACCCACTTCGCCTCCAAGAACGAGCTGCTGGCGGAGATCTGCTCGCGGGCGATCATGCTGGCGCACGAGTCGCTCAATCGGGCGCTCACCCAGCAGGGCACGGCCAGCGAGCGGCTCAAGGTGGTGACGCGCGACTTCATGGCCGCGGTGCTCAGTCACCAGGCGCACGCGGTGATCTACAGCCGCGAGGAGAAGGAGCTGGCGCAGGCGGACCGCGACAAGATCAACAGCCTGCGGCGCGAGTTCGACCGCAAGCTGGTGGGCCTGATCGAGGACGGCGTGGCCAGCGGCGAGTTCGAGGTGCAGGACATCCAGCTGGCGGCGCTGTCCATCGGCGGGATCATCGGCTGGTCGCAGGTCTGGTTCCGTCCCAAGGGCCGGCTCACGATTGCCGAGGCCTCGGAGGGCGCGGCCGACCTGGTGCTGGCCATGGTGCGCGCCAAGCAGCCGCCGGCACGGCGCAAGTCCGCAGCCTGAAGGCTGCTTCCGAGTTCGGCCTGAGGGCCGCCTCCCTTTCCATTCACCCCGCCGCCTGCGGGCCGGCCCTCACCTCAAGGAGGGCCGCCGCATGAGCGCCAGCCCCATCTCGACAACTTCCCTGCGCATGGCCGTCGTCGGCGGCGGCACCATGGGCGTGGGTATCGCCTACGTCTTCGCCGTCGCCGGCTGGGAGGTCTTCGTCGTCGAGCCCGATGCCGGCCGCGCCGACACCCTGCGACGCACCCTGGCCTCTGCCGCCGCTGCCGGCGTGCAGCGTGGCAAGTTGAGCGCCGAGCAGGCCCAGCGCGCCGCCGGTGTGGCCCGCCTGGGCGCGGTGGCCGACCTGCCCCTGGGCCTGGACCTTGTCGTGGAGACCGTGCCCGAGCGCCAGGCGCTCAAGCTCGAGGTGCTGGCCGCGATCGCCGCCCGCCAGCCCCGTGTCATCGGCAGCAACACCAGCGCCCTGTCGATCGACGAACTGGCCCGGGCCGTGCCCGACGCCGGCGCCTTCCTGGGCATGCACTTCTTCAACCCGGTCTGGTCCCTGGCCCTGGTCGAACTGGTCCGCGGCGAGCAGACCCGGCCCGAGGTGCTCGAGCAGGTCCGCCAGTGGGTCGGCAGCATCGGCAAGACCCCGATCACCGTGCGCAATGTGCCCGGCTTCGCCACCAGCCGCCTGGACCTGATCGCCTCGCTCGAGGCCATGCGCATGCTGCAGGACGGCGTCGCCAGCGCCGAGGACATCGACCGCGCCGCGGTGCTGGCCTACCGGCACCCGGTGGGCCCGCTGCGCCTGTCCGACATCGTCGGCCTGGACGTGCGCCTGGACATCGCCCGCGCCCTGAGCCAGTCGCTGGGCGAGCGCTACGCGCCGCCCCGCATCCTGGAAGACATGGTGGCCCAGGGCCGCCTGGGCCAGAAAAGCGGCAAAGGTTTCTTCGATTGGACGGCCGGCGCCTGATTCGTCACGCTCATCACACTCCCTCTGATCATGTCTACCCTCTTTTCCTCCACCCTGGTCGACACCGCCGACCACCACCCCATGCTGCGCGAGAGCGTAGCCAGGCTCGCGGGCAGCTTCGGTCGCAGCTATTTCCAGGACGTCTACAAGCGCAAAGCCAAGCCCGAAGAACTCTGGCGCGCCCTGGGTGACGCGGGCTTCCTGGGCGTGCACGTGTCCGAGCAGTACGGCGGCGGCGGCAGCGGCCTGGCCGACTACAACGTGGTGGTCGAGGAAGTGGCGGCCCAGGGCTGCCCCATGCTCTCGCTGGTGATCAACTCCATCTGCGCGCCCATCATCGAGCAGCATGGCAGCGAGGCGCTGAAGAACGAGTGGCTGCCCGGCCTGGCCTCGGGCCGCAAGCGCCTGTCCTTTGCCATCACCGAGCCCAACGCCGGCACCAACACCCACAAGATCACCACCACTGCCCGCCGCGAAGGCGAGGAGTGGGTGATCAACGGCAACAAGTACTGGACCTCGGGCCTGGACGAGGCCGACTCGGTCATGGTTGTCTGCCGCAGCGACACCCCCGACGACAAGGGCCGCCACCCGCTGTCCCTGTTCATCGTGCCGGCCAACCACCCGGGCATCAGCCGCACCCCGATCGAGACCGCGCTGCACGTGCCCGAGACCTCGTTCACCGTCTTCTTCGACGACGTGCGCGTCGGCCCCGAGGCCCTGGTGGGCGTCGAGGGCCAGGGCCTCAAGCAGCTGTTCGCGGGCCTCAACCCCGAGCGGGTCTGCGCCGCCGCCATCAACAACGGCATTGCCCGCTACGCCATCGAGCGGGGCAGCCGCCAGGCCCAGGACCGCTCGGTCTGGGGCGTGCCGATCGGCGCGCACCAGGGCGTCTCGCACCCGCTGGCCCAGGCCTATATCGGCGTGCAGCAGGCGCGCCTGATGACGGCCCGCGCCGCGCAGCTCTTTGACCTGGGCTCGCCCGATGCCGGCGAGGCCGCCAACATGGCCAAGTTCGCCGCCGCCGACACCTCGCTGGTGGCGCTGGACCAGGCGATGCAGGTCCACGGCGGCAACGGCATGGCCATCGAGTACGGCCTGGCCGACCTGTGGTTCATCGCCCGCCTGCACAAGACCGCGCCGGTGAGCCGCGAGATGATCCTGAACTTCGTGTCCCAGCACAGCCTGGGCCTTCCCAAGAGCTACTGACCCGACGCCAGGAGCCGCCCCATGTCCACGCCCACCTACGCCCAGATCCTGCGACGCCATGCCGGCGAGCGGCCCGACGCGCCGGCGCTGACCTTCGGCGAGCGGACCTGGACCTTCGCGCAGTTGCACGCAGGCAGCTCCCGCGTGGGCCAGGCCCTGCGGGCCGAGGGCGTGCAGCCGGGCGACCGGGTGGCGGTGCTGTCCAAGAACTGCGCCGAGATGCTGGAGCTGATGTTCGCCTGCAGCCAGGTGGGCGCGGTGATGGCGGGCCTGAACTGGCGCCTGTCGGCGCGCGAGATCGCCGCCATCGTGGCCGACGCCGCGCCCAAGGTGCTGGTGGTGGCGCCGGAGGAGGAGCCGCTGCTCGCCGAACTGACCACCGAAGTGGCGGCCGGCATGCGCATCGTGCGCCTGGGCGAGTACTACGACACCTGGCGCGCGCAGATGCAGCCGGTGGACCCGGGCCACGACGGCGCGCCGGGCGACGTGGCCCTGCTTCTCTACACCTCCGGCACCACCGGCCTGCCCAAGGGCGTGATGCTCACGAACGAGGGCATGTCCTACACCCCGCGCCTGGGCGAGGCCTGGGGCATGGGCCCGGACAGCGTGAACCTGGTGGCCATGCCCCTCTTTCACATCGGCGGCTGCGGCTACGGCACCAGCACCCTGACCCGCGGCGGCCACACCGTGCTTCTGCGCGAGGTCAACCCGGCGCTGATCGTGGAGACCATCGCCCGCCACCGCGTCACCCACACCTTCCTGGTGCCCACCGTGGTCCAGGCCCTGCTGATGGTGCCCGGCGTCGACCAGGCCGACCTGTCCAGCCTGCAGCTCCTGATGTACGGCGCCGCGCCCATGGGCGACGTGCTGCTGCGGCGCGCCATGGACACGCTGCAGTGCCGCTTCATCCAGGCCTACGGCATGACCGAGACCGCGGGCACCGTGGCGGTTCTTCCGCCCGAGGACCACGAACCCGAGGGCCCCAAGGCCCGGCTTCTCAGTTCCGTGGGCCGCGCCTACCCCTGGGTGCAGCTGCGGGTGGTCGACCCGACCACCCTGGCCGACGCGCCCGCCGGCCAGGTCGGCGAGCTGTGGATCCGTTCGCGCATGGTGATGAAGGGCTACTTCCACCAGCCCCAGGAGACCGAGGCGGCCCTGGTGGGCGGGCCGGACGGAGCCTGGCTGCGCACCGGCGACGCCGCCTTCCTCGACGAGGAGGGCTACATCTTCCTGTTCGACCGCTTCAAGGACATGATCATCTCGGGCGGCGAGAACATCTACCCGGCCGAGATCGAGAACGTCCTCAACGGCCACCCCGCGGTCCGCGAGGTGGCGGTGATCGGCGTGCCGCACGAGAAGTGGGGCGAGACGCCGCGCGCCATCGTCGTCCTGCGCGAGGGCCAGCAGGCCACGCAGGAAGAACTCATCGCCTTCACCCGCAAGCGCCTGGCCCGCTACAAGTGCCCGACCTCGGTGGTCTTCACCGGCGTGCTGCCCCGCAATGCCTCCGGCAAGCTGCTCAAACGCGAGCTGCGCCTGCTGCAGCCCGAGCTGCGCGAAGGGGCGGTGCGATGAGCGCCCAGGCCTGCATTCCGGTGCAACTGGCGCGGCGCTGGGTCGTGGAGTACTTCAACGGCCAGAGCGACGAGGCCGCCCGCGACTTCATCCTGCCCGAGTACGCGCTCGAGATCGGCGACTACCTGTTCGACGGCCGCGACACCCAGTGGCTGCCCGCAGTGCGCCAGCAGTTCAACCAGTTTCCCGGCATGGGCATGACGGTGCACCAGGTGGTGGCCGGCAGCGGCCACAAGGCCGACCGCGTGGCCGTCTGGTTCTCCGAGCACGGCGCGGCCGGCGGCCCCGGCGGCAAGGCAGCGGCCTGGTCGGGCGTGGGCCTCTACCGCGCCCGGGGCGACAAGCTTGTCGGCTGCTGCGCGCAGGAGGACTACTTCACCCGCAGCCGCCAGCTGCGCGCCGGCACCACCGACGCGGTCGACCCGCCCGCCGCCGCCCCCTGGGACACCCTGCCACTGGGAAACAACCCCGAAGCTGAGGCCGTCGTCTGCGCCTGGCTGGCCCACGCCTGGCCGCAGCCCCTGGCGGCGGTGCGGGTCGACGACGAGCACATCACCGGCGAGCACCTGCAGTTCGCGGTCGAGGCCACCGAAGTGGTGGACATGTTCTCCTCCGGCCCCGACGTGGCCTTCCACGTGCGCCAGCGCGGGCGCTACCTCGGCGGCCTGCCGGGCGTGCCGGCCCGTGATCGTGTGGAACTACTGAACGTCAACGGCATCCTGCGGGTCGAGGGCGGCGCGGTGCGCGCCGGCCGCGTGATCCGTGACCGCGGCGGCCTCAAGGGCCGCCTGCAGAAGGACTGAAGGGACTGGCAATGACGCAGATGGCACCCACCCCGGCCACCCCCGGCGACACCGTGCAGGTCACGCGCGAGGGCGCGGTGCTGGTCATCACGATCGACCGCCCCGCGGTGCGCAACGCGATCGACCGCGCCACCTCCGAGGCCCTGGCCCGCGCCTTCGACCAGCTCGACGCCGACCCGGCCCTCTCCGTGGGCATCCTCACCGGCGCTGGCGGCCACTTCTGCACCGGCATGGACCTCAAGGCCTTCCTGCGCGGCGAGCGGGTGGAGCTGCCCGGGCGCGGCCTGGCCGGCATCGTGCAGACCCCGCCGGCCAAGCCGGTGATTGCCGCGGTCGAGGGCTACGCCCTGGCCGGCGGCTGCGAGATCGCCCTGGCCTGCGACCTGATCGTCGCCTCCGAGGCGGCGCAGTTCGGCATTCCGGAAGTCAAGCGCGGGCTGATCGCCGGCTCTGGCGGCCTGCTGCGCCTGCCGCGCCGCATTCCGCCGCAGATCGCGATGGAGCTCGCCCTCACCGGCGACATGCTGCCCGCCGCCGAGGCCCGCCAGTGGGGCCTGGTCAATCGCCTGGTGCCGGCCGGTGGCGCGCTCGCCGCCGCCCTCGAGCTTGCGCAGCGCATCGCGGCCAACGGCCCGGTGGCGGTGCGCGTGGCCAAGCAGGTGGTCAGCGAATCACCGGGCTGGCCCGTTGACGAGGTATGGGCCCGCCAGAACGCGCTGCTGGAACGCGTGATCCATTCCGAGGACGCGAAGGAGGGCGCGCGCGCCTTCGCCGAAAAGCGCGCCCCCGTCTGGAGCGGTCAATGAACACCCTGGCCGTCGCTGACCTGCCGCAGCCGCTGGACCCGGAGGCCGCGGCCTTCCTGGCCCTGGTGCGCCAGGCCGGCTACCCGCCGCTGGAGGCGCTGACGCCGGCCCAGGCCCGCAAGGCCTACCGCGCCAGCGTGCAGGCCCTCGACTGGCCCGAGCAAGACGTCGGCGGCGTCGAGAACCTCGCCATCGACGGCCCCGGCGGCGCGCTGGCCCTGCGCCTGTACCGCCCGCTCGGCGCCGGCCGCGAAGAGCGCCTCCCCGGCGTGCTGTACCTGCACGGTGGCGGCTGGACCATCGGCGACCTGGACACCCACGACGGCCTGTGCCGCCGCCTGGCGAACACCGCCCGGGTGCGGGTGGTGGCGGTGGACTACCGGCTGGCCCCGGAGCATCCCTTCCCCGCCGCCCTCGACGACGCCGCCTGCGCCCTGCGCTGGGTGGCCGCCCATGCCGGGCGCCTCCATATCGACACCCGCGCGCTGGGCGTGGCCGGCGACAGCGCCGGCGGCAACCTCGCCGCGGTGCTGGCGCTGATGGCGCGAGATGCGGCCGCTGCCGGCGACACCTCCTTCCCGCCCCTGGCGCACCAGGCGCTGCTCTATCCGGCCACCGACCTCGGTGCCAACACCGCGTCCTACGCCCGCGTGGTGGACGGCGTGCCGCTCACCGCCGCCACCATGCACTGGTTCATCGGCCACTACACGCCCGAGGCGTCGGCGCGCGGCGACTGGCGCGCCTCGCCGGCGAGGGCCGCGAGCCTGGCCGGCGTCGCCCCCGCCTTCGTGCTCACCGTCGCCCACGACCCGCTGTGCGACGAGGGCCTGGCCTATGCGGAGCGCCTGACCGAGGCCGGCGTGCGCGTGACCACCCTGCATTGCAACGACCAGATGCACGGCCTGCTCGGTCAGGGCCGCCTGGTCCGCGCGGCCGCCACCGTGGCCGACCAGGCCTTCGCCTCCATCGGCCACGCCCTGGGCGTGGCCGCCCGATCACCCCAAGAGCCGCGTCCAGCGGCCCCACCCCGGGACGACTGAGTCCCACCCCATCCCAACCGGCGCCCTGGCGCCATTCACCACCGAAGGAGACACCATGAAAAACAACATCCGCTTCGCCGGCCGGCTCACCGCCCGCCTGGCAGGCGCCGCCGCCGCCGGCCTGCTGGCCCTGGGCGTCGTCGCCCAGGAAATCCCCGCCGACGGGGTCTACAAGGACCGCATCGACTGGGGCCTCCTGATGGACATGTCCGGCCCGACCTCCGCCTCGCAGGGCATCTGGGTCAACGGCTTCCAGGACTACATGCGCCGCGTCAACGAAGGCGGCGGCATCAACGGCCGTAAGATCAACGTGCTGGCCGAGGACAACCGCTTCAACGCCGCCACCGACAAGATCGCCTTCGAGAAGCTGGTCGGCCAGACCCCGGTGATCGCCATCTCCGGCATGGGTACCTCCGCCTCCCAGGTCGCCCTGGCGCCCACCATCAAGGCCGGCAAGGTGCCGGTCGTCGGCACCTACACCGCCACCAAGGCCCTGTCCGAGCCCGTCTCGCCCATGGTCTACAACGGCTTCTGCGGCTACAAGCAGATGGCCCAGGCCGGCGTGGGCTACTACGCCGACGCCCTGCGCCTGAAGAACCCCAAGGTGGTCACCGTGGCCATCGAGAGCGCAGGCGGCAAGGAGTACCACGACTACGTGGCCGAGGCCGTGGCCAAGCTCGGCGGCACCGCCCACCACGTGACCTTGAAGGTCACCGCGGTGGACGTGACCCCGCAGGTGCTGGAGATCATGAACCTCAAGCCCGACTTCATCACCATCTATGGCGTCTCCAACACCGCCATCCTCACGATGAAGGCCCTGGCCCAGTACGGCGTCAAGACCCCCGCCTTCGGCATCACCTACCTGGGCGCCCCCGCCATGTTCCAGGCCATGGGCCCGCAGGCAGGCGCCAACTACCACTTCATCAGCTGTTTCACCCCGGGCGGCGCGGACCAGTCCGCCGGTAACCGCGAGATGAGCGCCTACGCCGACAAGATCGGCCGCAACGGCATGCAGGCCGACATCAACTACGTCGCCGGCTGGGTGGCGGGCCAGATGGCGGCCGAGTCGATCGCCCGCCTGGGCGCCAACCCCTCGCGCGCCCGCCTGGTCGAGTCCCTGTCCAAGGGTTTCACCGTGGACAGCAAGGGCCTGGCTGCGCCTATCGTCTACACCCCGACCAACAACACCGGCCCGGTGGTGTTCAAGCTGTTCGGCTATGACTACGGCACCAACAAGTTCAAGGCCTTCGGCGACTACGCCGACTACGTGAAATACACCCGCTGATCGCGGACTGACCTGAGGCAAGACGAGGAACCACCATGTTCGGACAAGTACTTTTCAGCGGCCTGGCCCTGGGCAGCATCTACGGGCTGGTGGCCCTCGGCTTTGCCGTCATCTTCAAGGCCACGGACGTCTTCAACTTCGCCCAGGGCATGTTCGTGGTGGTCGGCGCCTACCTCGCCGTCACCGCGATCTCCCTGCTGGGGTTGCCGTTTCCGCTGGCCATCCTCTTTCTGGTCATCGTCTCCGCCCTCATCGGGGCGGTGATCCACATCCTGCTGATTCAGCCGCTGTCGGGCCGGCCGATGCTCTCGGTGATCATGCTGACCATCGCCCTGTCCATCGTGATCCGCTCGGTCATCGAGCTCGGCTACGGCCCGCAGGGCCGCACCCTCAGCACCCCGCTGCCCATGGGCGTGCTGGTGGTCGGCGACGTGCGCATGTCCTACCTGCACCTGTGGGCCGCCCTCGTGAGCTGGGGCTGCATGGCCCTCTTCGGCGGCTTCTTCCGCTTCACCTCGGTGGGACTCCTGATGCGCGCCACCGCCGACGGCCATGAGGCCGCGGTGGTCTCGGGCATCAACGTCAACGCGATGAACCGCCTGGCCTGGGCCATCGGCACCACGCTGGCGGCCATCGGCGGCCTGTTCCTGGGGCAGCTGCAGATCGCCTCGACCGAGCTGGAGACCATCGGCCTGCTGGCGCTGCCCGCGGTCGTGATCGGCGGCCTGCAAAGCATCCCGGGCGCCATCGTCGGCGGCCTGCTGGTGGGTGTGATCGAGCAGATGGCCTCGGCCTACATTTCGCCCAAGTCCAGCGACATCGTCATCTACCTGCTGCTGCTCGTCATCCTGATGCTGCGGCCCTGGGGCCTGTTCGGCCAGCGCGAGCTGGGCCGGGTCTGAGCTGAATCGACGCCACGACGGGCACTCTCCATGAAAACAACGACTCCCCTGTCCACCTGGGCCTGGCGCCTGCTGGCGCTCGCGGCCCTGGCCTACCTGCCGGTGGTCCTGACCGAGCGCGCCGCCTTCGGCGTTGCGCTGTCCAACATGCAGCTCCTGAACCTGGGCCTGACCCAGGTCAACCTGATGCTGATCGCCATGCTGGGCGCGCTCTCGCTCAATTACCTCACCGGCTGCGCGGGCCTGATCTCCATCGGCCACGCCGCTTTCTATGCCACCGGCGCGATGACCGCCGCCATCTTCGGCACGCAACTGGGCTGGCCCTTTCCGCTGGTGCTGCTCATGGCGGCCCTCAGCGGCGCCCTCATGGGCGTGCTGGCCGGCCTGCCCTCGCTGCGGGTGCGGGGCCTGTACTTCGTGCTCTCCACCCTGGCGGTGCACCATGTGGTGGTCTACGTCTTCCTGGAGTACCAGTTCAAGTTCTTCGACGTGGTGGGCATTCCCTTCGCCGGCGCGAAGCTGGGCGGCTGGGAGATCAATACGCCGGTGCGCTGGTACTTCTTCCTGCTGGCGCTGGTGGCCCTGGTCTACGCCGGCTTTGCCGCCAGCCTGCGCACCCGCGAGGGCCGCGCCATGCAGGCCATGCGTGACCACGAGCTCGCCGCCACCGCCATGGGCGTGGACGTGCGCATCCTTCGGCTCAAGGCCTTCGGCCTGAGTTCGGCCGTCGCCTCGGTGGCCGGCGCGCTGTATGCCTACTTCCTCACCAACGTGACCTCGGAAGCCTTCGGCATCAGCTTCGCGATCCAGTTCATCGCGATGATCATCATCGGCGGTATGGGCTCGCTGCCCGGCTCCCTGGTGGGCGCTGCCATCTGGCTGCTGCTGCCTTCCATCATCGGCGGCCTGGCCCCGCGTTCGTCCGAGGCCGAGGGCCTCGTGCGCCTTTTCCTCGTCGAGGGCCGCGCCCAGTTCGTGCAGCTGATCTTCGGCCTTCTGGTCATCGTGCTTCTCATCTTCGCGCCCCGCGGCATCACCGGCCTGGGGCGTGACATCCGCCAGATGCTGGCCTCCTGGAGGGACCGCTGATGTCCGCCGCGCTCGAAATCGAAGGCCTGTCGGTCGCCTATGCCCGCAAGGGCCTCGCCCTGCAGGATGTGAGCCTGTCTGTCCCCCAGGGCGGCATCGTGGCCCTGCTGGGCGCCAACGGCGCCGGCAAGACCACCCTGATCCGCGCCGTCACCGGCCTGCTGGACCTGCATCACGGGTCCGTCACCGCCGGCAGCGTGCGCTTCGCGGGCCAGCCGGTGCTGGGCCTGCCCGCGCACAAGCGGGTGCGCCTGGGCCTGGGCCAGGTGCCCGAGGGCCGGCTGGTGTTCAAGCAGCTGTCGGTGGAGGACAACCTGCGCGTGGGCGCCGACATCCTGCCGCGCGGCCAGTTGAACGAAGGCCTGGAGGCCGTCTACACCCTGTTCCCCCGTCTGCGCGAGCGCCGCGGCCAGGCCGCGGGCTGGATGTCCGGCGGCGAGCAGCAGATGCTGGCCCTGGGCCGGGCCATGATCGGCCGTCCCAAACTGCTGCTGGTCGACGAGCTGTCGCTGGGCCTGGCGCCCCTGATCGTCAAGGACATCTACAAGCAGCTGCGCGTGATCGGCGAGACCCTGGGCACCGCCATGCTGGTGGTCGAACAGAATGCCCGACTGGCGCTGGAGTTCGCCGAGTCGGCCTACATCCTGGCCAACGGCCGCATCGCCTTCTCGGGCACCGCCGCCGAAATCGCCGCCAGCCCCGCCATCCAGGCCTCCTACCTGGGCGGCGGCGCGGAGGCTTCCGAACAACCCGCCTCGGGCCAGGAGGCCGCATGAGCGAATCCCTGCTGACCCTCTCGGGCCTGACCATGCGCTTTGGCGGCATCAACGCCCTGGGCGACGTGTCCTTCGACGTGCAGGAGGGCAAGACCACCTCGGTGATCGGCCCCAACGGCGCCGGCAAGACCACGCTGTTCAACTGCATCACCGGCATGTACCGGCCCACCAGCGGCCAGGTGCGGCTGCGGGGCGAGGACATCACCGCCGCCCCCGCGCACCGGATCGCCCGCCACGGCATCGCCCGCAACTTCCAGAACCTGGCCCTGTTCGGTGGCCTCACCGTGCTGGAGAACCTGATGACGGGCGCCTACCTGCAGGGCCGCACCGGCCTGCTGCAAGGCGCCTTCCTCACCGGCGCCGCCCGCGCCGAGCGCCGCGCCGCCGAGGCCGCCGCGCGCGAGACCCTGGCCTTCCTCGGCCTGGAGGACGCGGCCGACGCCGCGCCCTCCGAGCTGTCCTATGGCCGCCAGAAGCAGGTCGAGTTCGCCCGCGCCCTGATGCAGAAGGCCCGTCTGGTGCTGCTCGACGAGCCCATGGCCGGCATGAGCAAGACCGAGAAGGCCGCGATGAGCGCGCTCATTCAACGGGTGCAGCGCGAGCTGGGCATCACCTTCCTGATCGTCGAACACGACATCCCGGTGGTGATGGACCTGTCCGACCACATCGTGGTGCTGGACTTCGGCCGCAAGATCGCCGACGGCCTGCCCGAGGCGGTGCGCCAGGATCCGGCGGTGATCGCCGCCTACCTGGGGACCGACCCGCACCATTGAAGCCCTCCCCGCGCCCTGGCGACAGGGCCCGTGACGCCTGCCCCTTATCCTGAACCCGTTCCACCCCTGAAGGACCCCTCCCATGCGTGAAGCCGTCATCGTTTCCACCGCCCGCACCGGCATCGGCCGTGCCTACCGCGGCGCCCTGAACAACACCAAGTCGCCCACGATGCTGGGCCATGTGATCGGCGAGGCGGTCCGCCGCGCCGGCGTCGAGGGCGCCGAGATCGAGGACGTGGTCATGGGCACCGTGCTGACCTCCGGCACCGCCGGCATGAACCTGGCCCGCAACGCCGCCCTGGCCGCCGGCCTGGGCGTGAGCGCCCCCGGCCAGACCATGGATCGCCAGTGCGCCTCCGGCCTGATGGCGATTGCCACTGCCGCCAAGCAGGTGATGGTTGACGGCATGGACATCGTGGTCGCTGGCGGCCACGAGAACATCACCGCCGAACAGAAGGCCTACTTCGACGCCGCCGTCGCCGCCAAGGACCCGGCCCTGGAGCAGCGCGTGCCCCACGCCTACATGCCCATGCTGCTCACGGCCGAATTCGTGGCCAAGAAGTACGGCATCTCGCGCGAGGCGCAGGACCAGTACTCGCTGCAGTCCCAGCAGCGCACCGCCGCCGCCCAGGCCGCGGGCCGGTTCAGCCAGGAGATCGTGCCCTTCACCACCCAGATGGCGGTCGCCGACAAGGCCACCGGCGCCATCAGCTACAAGTCCATCACCCTGGACCGCGACGAAGGCAACCGCCCCGAGACCACGCTGGAGGGCCTGCAGTCCCTCAAGCCGGTGATCGAAGGCGGCGTCATCACCGCCGGCAACGCCAGCCAGCTGTCCGACGGCGCCAGCGCCTGCGTGGTGATGGAGGCCTCCCTGGCCCAGCGCCGCGGCCTCGCGCCCCTGGGCATCTACCGCGGCATGGCCGTCGCCGGCCTCGCCCCCGAGGAAATGGGCATCGGCCCGGTGCTGGCCGTGCCCAAGCTGCTCAAAGCCAATGGCCTCAAGGTCAGCGACATCGGCCTGTGGGAGCTGAACGAAGCCTTCGCCTGCCAGGCCCTGTACTGCCGTGACCAGCTCGGCATCGACCCCGCGATCTACAACGTCAACGGCGGCGGCATCTCCATCGGCCACCCCTACGGCATGACCGGCGCCCGCCTGGTCGGCCACGCGCTGATCGAAGGCAAGCGTCGCGGCGCCAAGTACGTGGTGGTGACCATGTGCGTGGGCGGCGGGATGGGCGCGGCCGGCCTGTTCGAGGTCGCCTGAGGCGCTTCCGGCCCGCGACCGGCGGGGCTTGCGTTCCGATGGGTCAGGGAGAGGTTTTCACGCCTCTCCGTTCAGCAGGGACGGCCCTGGCGCGCCGCCAGCCACGCAGGCGCATCCTGCAGGGCCACCGGGCGCAGGAAGCGGTCCAGCGCGGCCCAGCCCACCGAGGTGGTGAAGGGTTCGGTCGATGAGGGGAAGGGCCCACCATGCTGCTGGCCCGCGGTCACCGCCACGCCGGTGGGATAGCCGGCGAACAGCACCCGGCCCGCCACTTGCGAGGCGGCGCGCACCAGGGCCAGGTTCTCGTCGCTGGCCTCATCAGCGCCCCAGATCGTCGCGGTGAGGGTGCCGCCCACGGCCTGCAGCACCTCGATCGCCTGCGGCACACCGCTCACGCGCACCAGCAGGGCGGCGGGACCGAAGACCTCTTCGTGCAGGTGCTCGTCGGCGATGAAGTCGGCCGCGGACACTTGCGCCAGGAAGGGCCGCGGCGGCTGGCCGGCGGCCGCCTTGTCATGGAGCAGCGGCTGCAGTCTGGCGTTGGCTTCCCAGGCCGCGCGGCCGGCCTCGAAGTTGGCGCGCATCTGCGGGGTGAGCATCTCATGGGGCTGTGCGGCCTTGAGCGATTCGACCAGGGTGTTCACGAAGGCGTCGCCCTGCGCGCCCTCGGGCACCACGATCACGCCGGGGCTGGTGCAGAACTGGCCGCAGCCCATGGTGATGGAGCCAGCCAGGCCCGCGGCGAGTTCGGCGCCCTTGGCCGCGAGCGCGGACGGCAGGGCCACGATGGGGTTGACGGAGCCGAGCTCGCCATAGAAGGGAATCGGGCGCGGACGGTCCTGCGCCGCGCGTTGCAGCGCCAGGCCGCCGCGCACGGAGCCGGTGAAGGCGGCAGCACGGATGGCGGGGTGGCGGGCCAGCGTGGTGCCGACCTCGTAGCCCGCGCCTTCGACCATGCCGAACACGCCGGCCGGCAGGCCCTGTGCGGCAACGACGCCCTGGGCCAGCGCCGCCACCTCACGCGACAGGCGCGGGTGGCCGGGGTGGGCCTTCACCACCACCGGGCAGCCGGCGGCCAGGGCCGAGGCGGTGTCGCCGCCCAGCACCGAGAAGGCGAAGGGGAAGTTGGAAGCGGAGTACATGGCCACCGGCCCCAGGGGCACGCGCACCCGCGCCAGGCTCGGGTGGCCGACCGGCGGCGCGCCCGCGACGGCGGGATCGGAGGTGAAGGCGAAGGCGGCGCCCTGCTCCACCTGGGTCGCGAAGCCGCGCAGCTGGAAGGTGGTGCGATCCACTTCGCCGCTCAGGCGGGCGGCGCCCAGGTGCGTTTCTTCATCGGCCAGGGCGACGAGGCGGGCCTTGTGGGCGTCGAGCGCATCGGCCAGGCCCCGCAGCAGCGGGGCGCGGGTGGCGGCGTCGGAGGCACCGAAAGCGGCGAAGGCAGTCTCGGCGGCGCGGCAGGCGCCATCCACATAAGCACCAGCGCCTTGGGGAGGCAAAGTCATACCTTCTCGCACGTGGATTTCACTCGTCGCGCGGGGTGAAGTTGATGAGCTTGATGTTTGCCTTCCACCGCTCGATCTCGGACCCCATGAAGGAGGACAGATGAGCCGGCGAGGTTGATGGAACGACCTCCATGCCCTGTGCCCTGAGGACATTCAAAATCTCGGGGCTCTTGAGCGCCGCATTGACGCTTTGGCTCAGTCGGTCCACGACAGGCTGGGGCATGCCCTTGGGTCCCATGATGCCGAACCAGGAAGAGGACAGCAACTTGGGGTAGCCCGCCTCGGCGGTCGTCGGCGCATCTGGATAGGCAGACCAGCGCTTGGCGCCGGTGGTTGCGAGCACCGTCAGACGGCCTTCTGACACGTAGGGCTTGACGGCGGATCCCTCGAAGATCAGGTCAACATGCCCTGCGGCCAGATCATTGATCGCGGGTGCGGTTCCCTTGAAGGGAACGTGCACGATGTTAATGCCCGCCATAGCTCGGAGCATTTCACCAAGGAGGTGTGAGCCGCTGCCCGATCCCGCACTGGCGTAGTTGAGCTTGCCAGGGTTGCGGCGGGCGTAGTCGACCAGTTCGGGCAGTGTCTTGACGCCGAGCGAGGAGCGCACGGTCACGGCCAACGGACCAATGGCAACCAAGCCGACGGGCGTGAAGTCGTTGACCGGGTCGTAGGGCAGGCTCTTGTAGAGCGCGGGCGCCAGGCCGTGTGTGTTGGAAATAGCCAGAACCAGGGTGTAGCCGTCGGCCGGTGCGGTCCGCGCCGCCTCGATGCCGATACGACCGGTGGCGCCGGCCTTGTTCTCGACGACCACGGTCTGGCCCAGGTCCTTGCGCATGCCCTCGACGACCGCGCGCGCCACGATGTCGGAGGCGCCACCAGCGGGCCACGGCACGATCAGCTTGATCGGGCGGTTGGGATATGCCTGGGCAGCTGCGATGGAAGGCAGTGCGGCGGAGACGGCCAGTGTGGTGGCAGTCAGGAGCTTCATGAGGCGTTTCATCAGATTCCTCTCGGGGTTGGGGGGTGGTGGGAAATGGATTTGGCAGGGCTCACTTGCCTCGGCCGCACAAATAGGCGTCCAGGCGGGGATAGACCCGGCGGACGTTGTCCTCGAAGATGGCCTGACGATCGCGCTCGCTCAGGCCCTCGCAGGCGTCGATGTACTGCTTGGTGTCGTCGAAATAGCGGTTGGTCAGCGGGTCCCGGCCGCGCACGGCGCCGATCATCTCGGAGCCGAACATGACGTTGCTGGTCGGGATGACTTTCGTGAGCAACTCGATGCCGGGCCGGTGGTAGACGCAGCTGTCGAAGAACACGTTGTTGAGGAGCCCCTCGAGGGGCCGGTTGGCAATCTCCAGCGATAGTCCGCGAAAGCGCCCCCAGTGGTAGGGGACGGCGCCGCCGCCATGGGGGATGATGATGCGCAGCTGGGGGAAGTCCTTGAACAGGTCGCCCTGCAGCAGCTGCATGAAGACCGAGGTGTCGGCATTGAGGTAGTGCGCCCCGGTGCCGTGGTGGCAGGCGTTGCACGAGGCGGCCACATGGATCATGGCCGGCACGTCCAGCTCGCACAGCGCTTCGTACAGCGGATACCAGGAGCGGTCGGTCATCGGCAGGCCAGTCCAGTGGCCACCGCTGGGATCCGGATTGAGGTTGCAGCCGACGAAACCCATTTCCTCGACGCAGCGTCTGAGCTCAGGGACGGAGTTCCTGGGGTCTGCGCCCGGCGACTGCGGCAGCTGGCAGACCGGGGCGAAGTTGTCCGGAAACAGATCGCAGACCCGCCGAACCACGTCGTTGGCGACTTCGGACCAGTCGAGGCTGGTGCGCTCGTTGCCGAGGTGATGCCCCATCAATCCAGCGATGGGAGACAGCAGCGTCATGTCGTAGCCACGTTCACGCTGTTGCCTGACCTGGCCGTTCTCGATCGCTTCGCGAATCTCGTCGTCCGAGACCTGCGGTCTTGCGAGCGACGGCGGGTGAGCGGAACTGTTCGTCTCTTCGAGCTGTCGGGCGCGCCATTGGCGGACGGATTGAGGGACGGTCGTGAAGTGACCGTGGCAATCAATGATCATGGGAGTCGTGGGCCGTATCAAAAGCCGAAGAGGGCGGCAGGGTTGTCCACCAGGACCTGGCGAAGGGTGGCATCGTCCGGCACTGCATGATGGAGAAGTTCAAGCAGGTCCGCATCATTGGGAGGCTGCTTGGGTGACACGGGATGAGGCCAGTCACTCCCCCAGATGCAGCGATGGGGCGCCGCTGCGAGCAGCTTGCGAGCGACACCCACGGCGTCCTCCCATGGCTTGCCTTGCTTGGAGATCTTTTCCCACAGCGAAAGCATGACCCAGGTGTTGCCCTCCTGAAGCATCTCCAGCACGACGCGCAGGGAGGGGTCGGCGTCGCCGGCCTCGGGATCGGGGCGTCCCATGTGGTCGATCACCACCGGGATGTCACCGAGATGGCGGAAGGGGCCGATGGCGCCGGCGATGCCGGCCATCTCGGGCTGGACCTTGGTGTACCAGCCCAGTTCCCGGACGCGGGCCAGGGCCCGCTCGACATCCTGGGGCGTCATCGAGGTGCCCAGGCCGGAGCGGGTGAAGCGCGCGCCCCGCACCCCGGCTTCATGCAGCCGGGCGATGTAGGCGTCGTCCCGTTCGGTCAGGACTGAGGCATGGGCGCAACCCTTGTAGCCCGGGCCTGCAATCGCCAGCGCATCGAGAATGTTCTCGGAGGCCGCGCCGTAGGTCGTCGACTGCACGACCACGCCGCGCTTGAAGCCCAGCACCGAGTGCATGTAAAGCGCCCGCTCGATCGTCGCGCTGGGCATTTCATAAGGCGCGCCTTGCACCACCGGGTAGCGGTCTGCCGGCCCGAAGACATGAAACTGGCTGTCGATGGCCAGGGGCGGAGGCATCCGCGAAGGGGTGCGCGGTTCGGGGTCGAAGGGGAAATAGGTGGGCATCAGGCGGTTCCGGTCTGGAGCAATGTCGCGAAATCAGTCCCGTTTGGGCAGGACGGCGGTCACGTCGCACTGAACCAGGGAAGGGCCGCCGCCGACCAGGGTCAGGGCGTGGCGCGCGGGGCGGTCGTCGTGGTGGGGGAACATCTTTTCCCACTCGACGTTGACGGCGTCCCGGTTGGAGGGGTCGCGCAGCCAGACGGTCATCTTGATGATGTCCGCGGGCGTGCCGCCCGCAGCGTCGACGATGGCGCGCATGTGGTGGAACATGTTGGCGCACTGAGCCTCGATGCCGGCGGGCATTTCGCCGGTGGCCGGGTCAACGCCCAGGATCACGCCCGACATCAGCAGGCCGTCGATCAGGCAGGCATTGGGGACCGGGTTCTTGTGCTTGAAGCCCGGGATGTAGATGCTTTTGCGGCGGGACATGGGGTGACTCCTTGGGTCAGATGAAGCGGCAGGACACCGACCCGCAGGGGCCGTAGTCGGCGTGAATGACATCGCCGGCGGTGACCTCGATGGGGCGGGTGAAGGAGCCGGCCAGGACGATCTCGCCGGCGGCCAGATGCTCGCCGTGGGGCGCCAGGCGGTTGGCCAGCCAGGCCACGCCCAGGGCCGGGTGGCCCAATACGCCGGCGGCGACGCCGGTCTCGGTGATGCCGCCGTTGGCATAAAGCAGGGCGGAGATCCAGCGCAGGTCAAATTCCTCCACCCGCAGCGGGCGTTTGCCCAGCACGATGGCGCCGTTGGCGGCGTTGTCGGAAATGGTGTCCATGACCTTGCGCCCGCGTTTGCTCACCGGGTCGACGCGGTGCATGCGGGCGTCCAGGATCTCCAGCGCCGGCACCACATAACGGGTGGCGTCCAGCACGTCGTACAAGGTGCAGTCGGGGCCGGACAGGGGCTTGCCCAGGATGAAGGCCAGCTCCACCTCGAGGCGCGGGCCACGAAAGCGAGAGGCCTCGATGGCGTCGCCGTCGTGATGAAGCATGTCGTCCAGCAGCACGCCGTAGTCCGGCTCGTTGATGCCGACCGCGTCCTGCATGGCCTTGGATGTCAGGCCGATCTTGTGGCCCACCATTTTCCGACCTGCGGCGGTCTTGATGCGCATCCACTCTCGCTGGATTGCGTAGGCGTCCTCGATGGTGATGTCGGGGTGGGCGTGGGAGAAGATGCCAATGGGCTCCCGGGTGCGCTCGGCGTTCTCGAGCGACTGGGCCAGACGGGCAATGATGTCGGGGGAGAGCATGGCGGTCAGGCCTCCTGCACGATGCCGTTGCGCAGGGTGCCGATACCGGGGGCCTCGACTTCGACCACGTCGCCGGGCTTCAGGAACTGCGGCGGGGTCATGTTCCAGCCGGTGCCGGTGGGCGTGCCGGTGAGGATCAGGTCGCCCGGCTGCAGCTCGGCGAAGGTGCTGAGGTAGTTCAGCAGGTAGTCGAAGGGGAACATCATCCGTTCGGTCGACTCCTGCTGGCGCAGTTCGCCGTTGACGCGGGTGCGGATGGTGTGCTCGCCGCGCGGGTCGTGCTCGTCGGCGGTGACGATCCAGGGGCCGATGCTGCCGGAGGACTCGAAGTTCTTGCCCTGGGTGACATTGAACTTGCCGTGCTTGAGCCAGTCACGCACCGAACCCTCGTTGGCCAGGGTCATGCCGGCGATGTGCTCGTGCGCGCGCTCGCGTGGGATGTGCCGGCCGGCCTTGCCGATGACGAGCACGAGTTCGCCTTCGTAGTCCAGCTGCTGGGAGACGCGCGGTCGCACCAGCGGTTGCTCGTGACCGACGAAGGAGCCCACATGGCGCACGAACAGGCTGGGGTACTTGGGCAGCTCGGAGTTGTCCTTGTATTCGGCGTTGCGCTCCTGGTAGTTCACGCCGATGCACCAGATCTTGCGAGGCGAGGTCAGGGGCGGCAGCAGTTGGACGTCCGCGAGCGGGTGGCGACGGGCGCCCGGCTGGGAGGTGGCGGCGCGGGCAGCGGCCAGGCCGTCTTCCCGCTGAAGGACTTGATCCAGCGTGGCGAAGGCGGCGAGTTCGACGACGTCATCGCCCTGTAGGCAGCCGATCAGCGGCTTGGCAGCATCGGTGCGCGTGGTGAAGCGGAGGAGTTTCATGAATGGATCCCGTTGTGCGTGAGGGGCGGACCGGCGGCGGACGCGCCGGTCATACATCGGGATCGATGGTTTCAGAGAGGCTCTCGGCGGGCGAGTGGAAATCTCGGTGAAATTCCGCCTCGTGGACGTTTTTGCCCGCTGGTCGCCGGGCAGGCGGCAGGCTAGGCGGCGCGGCTGCGGCTGGCGCGCTCCATCTCCGCAAGCCGGCGGCTGATCAGGGTGGCCGCCTTGCGCAAGGTCTCCACCACCTGGGGCAGCTTGGCCTCTGAGAGGCGGTCGGCCATCGCCGATACGGTGATGGTCGCCAGCGCCTGACCGCCCGCGTCCAGCACCGGGACGGCCACCGCCCGGGTGCCGCGCAGCACGCCAACTTCGGAGTAGGCATAGCCGGCGGCCCGCGCGGTGCGCACGCGGTTGCGGATGGTCTGGATGGTGGGCCCCTCGGCGGGCAGGCGCTCCGCATTGAGTTTGCAGATGCGCTCCGCTTCCTGCGGCTCGAGGGTGGCCAGGAGCATGATGCCGGCCACGCCGATGCCCAGCGGGCGGCGCACGCCCACTTCAATGGCCAGCACCTTGATCGGGTACGAGCCGGTCTTGCGGTCAATAGCCACCGAGTCGCTGCCTGCCCGGATGGTGAGAAAGACGGTGTCGCCCAGGTCGTCGGCCAGGGCCTGGAGGTAGGGCTCGGCAGCCGCGCGGACAGCGAAGCGCGCCGGGCGGCTCAGGCCCAGGAGGCTGATTTCCAACCCTACCCGGTAGCGGCGCGTGCCCGCTTCCTGCTCCGCCACGCCCTCGGTGATCAGGGACTGGAGCAGGCGATGCACCGTCGGTCGGCTCAGGCCGCAATAGCGCACGACGTCGGTCAGGCGCATGCCGTGCTCACCGCCCAGCGCCAGCACCCGCAGCACCTGGAAGGCGCGGCTGACGGCGCGGATGCCGCCCGCGTCCTCGGCGTCGGCGAGTGGCTGTCGGGCGGTGGCCTCGCCAGCCTCGGCGGCCGATTCCTGTGCTCGGTTCTTCTTCATGCGCATGTCCCCATCTTCGATTCGCTCCAGGTCGCTGACAGGCACCGAAGCGAAGAAATTTCCGTCAGGCGGACATTTTCGCCGGACCCGTCGCGAGTCGGACTGGCCCTGGATCTGGCACCCACCAGACAATGCGTCGCATCCTTCCTTCAAACCTTCATTTCCACCATGGATCTTCCGGTCAACCACTTCAAGCGTGCGATTGCCCAGAGCACTGCCCAATACGGCTTGTGGGCTGCCTTCGCGGACGCCTATGTGACCGAGGCCCTCTCGGGGGCTGGCTTCGACTGGCTCCTGATCGACAACGAGCATGCGCCCAATGACCTGCGCAGCACCCTGGCGCAGTTGCAGGCGGTTGCGCCCTACCACTCCCACCCGGTGGTGCGGCCGGTGCGCAGCGACGCGGCCCTGATCAAGCAGCTCCTGGATATCGGCGTCCAGACCCTGCTGCTACCCATGATCGATACGCCCGAGCAGGCCGCCGAAGCAGTGGCGGCCACCCGCTATCCGCCCCAGGGCATCCGCGGCGTGGGAGCAGGTCTGGCCCGCGCCTCCCGCTGGAACCGGGTGCCCAACTACCTGGGTCGGGCGGCGGAAGAACTTTGCGTGCTGGTTCAGGCTGAGACCGTGGTGGCGATGGACAACCTGGCCGCGATCGCGGCGGTGGAGGGCGTCGATGGCGTTTTCTTTGGCCCCTCCGACCTGAGCGCCTCCATGGGGCTCCTGGGCAAGCCCGGCGACGAGCGGGTGCGGGCCGCCATCCGCCGCGGTATCGACACCGTCCGCCGTGCCGGCAAGGCCGCCGGCGTGCTGGCGCCGGACGAGGCTTTTGCCCGCGAGTACCTGGCCGCCGGCGCGTCCTTTGTCGCTGTCGGCACCGACGTGAGCCTGCTCACCTCGGCTGCTCAAAAGCTGCTCTCAACCTATCGCAGCGCCCCGTCCGCCCCAGCCGCCGGGCGGCCGGGCGGCTATTGAACGCCAGGATCAGGAAGCGAAAACACAGATGATGAAAACCGTCGCCGTCCGGGAAATTGATCGCGCGCCGCGCGAGGTGGTGGAGGCGCTGGCCTCTGCCGGCGTCGCCACCGTGCACGAAGCCATGGGCCGCCCCGGGCTCATGCATCCCTACATGCGCCCCATCTACGAAGGCGCTGCTGCCGCCGGCACCGCGGTGACAGCGCTGGCCGCGCCGGGCGACAACTGGATGCTGCACGTGGCCCTGGAGCTGTGCCAGCCCGGGGACCTGCTGGTCGTCGGCTGCATGGTGGACAACACCGACGGCATGATCGGCGACCTCATCGCCACAGCCCTCATGACGCGTGGCGTCAAGGGCGTGGTGATCGACGCCGGCGCCCGCGACATCAAGACCCTGCGCGAGATGGACTTCCCGGTCTGGTCGCGCGCGATCTCGGCGCGCGGCACGGTGAAGGCCACGGTCGGCAATGCCAACCTGCCCATCGTGTGCGCCGGCGCGCAGGTCAACCCCGGTGACGTGGTCGTCGCCGACGACGACGGTGTGGTGGTCGTGCCGCGCCTGGAGGCCGCACGCGTCGCCGAACTGGCTCGGCAGCGCCAGGAAAAGGAGGAGGCCCTGCGGGCCCGGTTCCTCCAGGGCGAGCTGCCCATCACCAACATGCGCAAGGGCCTCGAAGCCGCGGGCCTGCGCTACGTCAACCGCATCGAAGACCTGTGAGCAAGCCATGGCCACCCGCCTGATCGATATCCACCCGCACATCATCTCGCCCGACACCGTGCGCTATCCGGTGGCGCCGCTCGGGGGCGCGCAATCGGGCTGGTCCCGCAAGCAGCCGGCGAGCTTCGAGGAGTTCCTCACGCAGATGGGGGCCGCCGGCATCGACAAGGCGGTTATCGTCCACTCGTCGACCACCTACGGCTTCGACAATTCTTACCTGGCCGACAGCGTGGCCACCGACCGCCAACGCCTGGACGGCGTGTTCGCTGTCGACCTGTTCGAGCCGGACGCGGCGGAGAAGATTCGCTATTGGTCGGTGGACCGCGGCCTGGGCGGCCTGCGCATCTTCACCAGCGGCACCACCATGGGCCAGCAGCCCTGGCTGGAGGACGAGCGCATTCTCCCCGGCTGGGACGCCGCCACCGATCTGGGCCTGTCCATCTGCGTGCAGGCCTCGCGTGCCGCCGCGCCGCAGCTGGAGAAACTCCTCCAGCGCAACCCCCGGACCCGGGTCATCCTCGACCACATGATGCGGCCGCCCATCGCCAGCGGCGAACCCTACCCGGAGGCGAAATTCCTGTTCGACCTGGCCCGCTACCCCAATCTCTACCTGAAGATGACCATCCTCAATACGCAGGATGCCCAGGCTGGAGCGGCAACGCCGCAAGGCTTCTTCAGCCGCCTGGTGCGTGAATTCGGCGCCCAGCGCATCGCCTGGGGCTCCAACTTCCCGGCCACCGTAGGCACCCTGACCACCATGGTCGAAGACCTTCGTCGATGCATCGACTTCCTGCCGGCGCAGGACCAGCACTGGATCATGGCCGGCACCGCCCAGGTGCTCTATCCGCGCATGGCGGACTGACCCCAGCCTCCCTTCCGACCCCACACGACAAGAGCACGAGATGCAGGAACCACTGACGCTGCGAACCAACCTGGGGCCTACGCCCGCGGTCAAGGCCCTGTGCGAGGGCCGGGTGAGTTCACCGCTGGTCAAACTGGACTTTTGCGGCCCCGAGGTTTCGCACAACGGCTTCAAGCCCATGGTGCGAGACCAGGCATTCGACGCTGGCGAACTGGCCATCGTCACCTTTTTGCAGGCGCGCGCCTATGGCAAGCCCTGGGTGATGCTGCCGGTCCCCCTGATCGGCAACCAGCAGCACCAGTGCATCGCCTACAACAGCGAGCGAGGTGTTCTGTCGCCCAAGGACATCGAGGGCAAGCGGGTCGGTGTCCGCATGTATGCCCAGACCACCGGCATGTGGGTGCGCGGCATCCTGCAGCACGAATGCGGTGTCGACCTGGGCCGTGTCGACTGGATGACGCAGGAGGACGCCCACCTGCTCGAATACCAGGACCCCGTCAACTGCCACCGCCTGCCCGCTGGTGCCAAGATCGCCCAGATGCTGCTCGACGGTGAGCTGGACGCGGCCATCCTCAGCCGCAAGGACTGGCCGGCAGATCCGCGTGTCAAGCACCTGATTCCCGAGCCTGACGCTGCCTCGCGCGACTGGTATGCCCGCGAGGGGGTGGTGCCGATCAACCACTTGTTCGTCGTGCATGAAGACCTGGCCCATGAACGCAAGGACGTCGTGCGCGAGATCCATCGGATGCTGCAGGAAAGCCGCACGGGGGCGGGCAACGCGGTCTCGCATCTGCCGCCGGTGGGCGTGGAGGCCAATCGAAAGGGCATCGAGATGGCGATCCGCTGGACCTATGAGCAGGGCATCATCCCCCGCCTGCTGTCAATGGAAGAACTCTACGGCGACGTTCTCTCCGCGCTGGGTTGACCGGGGCCGATCAGATTCATCCTGTCTCGCTGGAGGCCGATGTGGTTTGAGTGAAGATTCGGGGCTGTCAACGAGTCTCCGGGACAATAGAGCCATGACCGAATCCACTGCCTCCCCCGTCCTGCTGCGCCGCGAAGGCGCGGTGGCCCACCTGCGCTTCAACCGGCCGCAGGCGCTCAACGCCATCGACCTCCCGCTGGCCCAGGCTTTCCACGCGGCCTGCCGCGCGCTGGCGGCCGATGCGGACCTGCGCGCGGTGGTGATGTCCGGCGAGGGCCGCGCCTTCATGGCGGGGGGCGACCTGCCCTCCATGGTGGCGGACCCGCGGCATGTGCCGGCGTCTGTCATCGCCGAGGTGCACCCGGCGCTGGAAATCCTGGCCGCCCTGCGCGCGCCGGTGATCGCCGCGGTCCATGGTGCGGTGGCCGGTGGCGGGCTGGGCATCGCCCTGGCGGCCGACCTGGTGCTCGCCGCCGAAGGCACCAAGTTCACCGTGGCCTACCCGCGCATCGGCACCAGCGCCGACTGCAGCACCTCCTGGAACCTGGTCCGCCTGGCCGGTCCGCGCAAGGCGATGGAGCTCGCCCTGCTGTCCGACTCCTTCGACGCGGCCGAGGCCCTGCGCCTGGGGCTGATCAACCGGGTGGTGCCGGCCGAGTCGCTGGCCGAAGAGGCGGCGAAGATCGCGGCGCGCCTGGCCGCCGGCGCGCCCCTGGCCCTGGCCCACCTCAAGCGCCTGGTGCGCGAAGCGGCCGACAACGACCTGCACACCCAGCTCGAGCTGGAGTCGCGCCTGTTCCAGCAGTGCGCCGAGACGGCGGATTTCACCGAGGGCATCACCGCCTTCCTGGGCAAGCGCGAGGCGAAGTTCACCGGCCGTTGAGGACTAGCCTGCGCCCTTGCGCAGCGACTCCGCCATGAAGTCGACGAAGGCCACCACCCGCGCCGCCGTCTGGTGCTGCGGCAGGTAGACGGCGTACAGGTCGGCGTCGGGCATGCGGTATTGGGGTAGCACCTGCCGCAGGCGCCCGCTGGCCAAATACTTGCGGATGTCCCACTCGGCGCGCAGCAGCACGCCGTGCCCGTCCAGCGCCCACTGCACCGCGATACCGCCGTCGTTGGTGACCAGGTTGCCCCGGGTCTTGACGCTTTCCACCGCGCCCTTGCGGCCCTTCGTCATGCGCAGCACGCCCCAGGCCTCTTCGCCCTGGCGGATGCCGATGAAGTTGTGCTGCGCCAGGTCGGCCGGGGTGCGCGGCTCGCCGTGGCGGGCCAGGTAGGCGGGCGAGGCGCACAGCAGGCGCTGGTTGTCGGCCAGGCGCCGCGCGATCACCCGGGCGTCGGGCGGCGGCCCGAAGCGGATGCAGACGTCGAAGGCGTCCTCGCCGAGGGGAGGCGGGTCGGCCGACAGCTGCAGGCGCACATCGACCTTGGGGTAGCGCGCGACGAAGCGCGAGATCACAGGTCCCACATGGCTGCGGCCGAAGCCCAGGGTGGCGTTGACCCGCAGCACGCCGCTGGGTGTCGTGCGTGAGAGCCCCATCAGACGCTCCAGGTCCTCCAGGTCGCCCAGGATGCGGCGGGCATGGGCCAGGCAGGTCTCGCCCTCGGCGGTCAGGCCCATGCGCCGGGTGGTGCGCGTGAGCAAAGTTACCCCAAGTCGGCCTTCCAGCTGCGACAGGCGCTTGCTCACCGCCGGGGTGGAGACGCGCAGCTCGCGGGCCGCCGCGCTCAGGCTGCCGGCGGCGACCAGGGCGGAGAAGAACTGAAGGTCGGCTGGCTGGAGAAGTCCGCTCACCTTTAACTCCCGGGTTAACGATGGTTTGACTTTACCGTGATTGCGTCGGGCAGCTTCGGGCCTAGATTCGCCTCACGACGCCGGCCCGGCTCCGTGCCCGCCAGACCAAAACCCCCCGACAAACCGAGGAGCCCCATGAAGACCTATCGCATCGCCACCATTCCCGGAGACGGCATCGGCAAGGAGGTGATCCCTGCCGGCCGCGAGGTCATGCAGGCGCTGGCCCAGGCCTGCGGCGGCTTTGCCTTCGAGTTCGAGGACTTCGACTGGGGCGGCGACTACTACCGCCAGCATGGCCGCATGATGCCGGACGATGGCCTGGGCGCGCTCAAGGGCAAGGACGCCATCCTGTTCGGATCGGCCGGCGACCCGCACATCCCCGACCACATCACCCTCTGGGGCCTGCGCCTCAAGATCTGCCAGGGCTTCGACCAGTACGCCAACGTGCGGCCCACCCGCATCCTGCCCGGCATCGACGCGCCGCTCAAACGCTGCGGCCCGAAGGACCTGGACTGGGTCATCGTGCGCGAGAACTCCGAGGGCGAGTACGCTGGCGTCGGCGGCCGGGTGCACCAGGGCCACCCGCTGGAGGCGGCCACCGACGTCTCGATGATGACCCGCGCCGGCGTGGAGCGCATCATGCGCTTCGCCTTTCGCCTGGCCCAGTCGCGCCCGCGCAAGCTGCTCACCGTGGTCACCAAGAGCAACGCCCAGCGCCACGCCATGGTGATGTGGGATGAAATCGCGCTGCAGGTCTCCCAGGAGTTTCCGGACGTGCGGTGGGACAAGGAACTGGTCGACGCCGCCACTGCCCGCATGGTGAACCGTCCGGCCACGCTGGACACGATCGTCGCGACCAACCTGCACGCCGACATCCTGAGCGACCTGGCGGCTGCCCTGGCGGGCAGCCTGGGCATCGCGCCCACCGGCAACATCGACCCCGAGCGCCGCTACCCCTCGATGTTCGAGCCGATCCACGGCTCTGCCTTCGACATCATGGGCAAGGGCCTGGCCAACCCGGTTGGCACCTTCTGGTCGGTGGTGATGCTGCTTGAGCACCTGGGCGAAACCGCCGCCGCCGCCCGCCTGATGAAGGCGGTCGAGGCCGTCACCGCCAACCCGGCCCTGCACACCGGCGACCTGGGAGGCAAGGCCCGCACGAGCGACGTGACCCGCGCGGTCTGCGAGGCGCTGCGCGCCGGCTGAACGATCCCTCGCCCCACCCGGTGGCACGGCAATCCACGCCCGCAGAAGGCCCGGCCGCCTCCTTTCCTTCGACACAGGAGACAACATGCGCATTCGAACTGCATTTCCTTCCCGCCGCCTGCTGCTGAAGGCGGGCCTGGCCGCCGCTTCGCTGGCCCTGGCTGCGCCCGGTGCCTGGGCCCAGGCCTGGCCGTCCAAGCCGATCTCGCTGGTTGTGCCCTTTGCCCCGGGCGGCACCACCGACGTGCTGGCACGCGCCGTCGGCCAGGAACTGTCCACCGCCCTCGGGCAGCCGGTCATCATCGAAAGCAAGCCCGGTGCGGGAGCCACGCTGGGTGCCGACTTCGTTGCCAAGGCAAAGGCCGACGGCTACACCCTCCTCATGGGCGCGGTGCACCACACCATCGCCACCAGCGCCTATCGCAAGCTGCCCTATGACTTCCAGAAAGACCTGGCTCCCATCAGCATCGTGGCCCAGGTGCCCAACGTGCTAGTGGTCGGCTCGGGCGTGACGGCCAAGAGCGTGCAGGAACTGGTGACCCAGGCCAAGGCGCAACCGGGCAAGTTCGCCTTCGGCTCCAACGGCGCGGGCACCGCCCAGCACCTGATCGGCGCGCAGTTCGGCAGCATGGCCGGCGTGGACATCCTGCACGTCCCCTACAAGGGCAGCGGGCCGCTCACCACCGACCTGCTCGGGGGGCAGATCCAGATGTCCTTCGACACCGTCACCCCGGTGCTGCCCCACGTCAAGGCCGGCAAGCTGCGCGCCCTGGCGGTGACGACAGCCAAACGCTCGCCCGCGCTGCCCGACGTGCCCACCCTGGACGAGGCCGGCCTCAAGGGCTTCAACCTGGGCACCTGGTTCGGCGTGCTGGCGCCTGCCGCCACCCCGGCGCCGGTCGTCGAGCGCCTCCACCGCGAGATCGCACGCATCGTCGCCTCGCCGGACTTCCGCAAGAAGATGGAGGAGATCGGCGCCGACCCGATCGGCAACACGCCGGCCCAGATGGCGCGTCAGATCAAGGACGACACCGAGCGCTTCGCCAAGCTGGTCAAGGACGCCAAGGTCACTCTGGAGTGAGGGGGCAGGGGAGGGCAGGGCGCTTACCATGCACGCATGCCCACCCCCAGCCTTGCGCGCGTCGCCTTGCGGCCCGCATCCGCCCGTTCGAGGGTCTCTGCATGATGAACCTGCCTGACCCTTCGGCACATCCTCTTGATTTTCTGCGCGCTCTTTACCGGGTCGCGGTGGACCGCGCCTCGCCCGCCCATTGCCTGCTGCCCCACCTGCCGGCGCCGCCGAAAGGCCGCACGGTGGTGATCGGCGCGGGCAAGGCCGCGGCTGCCATGGCCCAGGCAGTGGAGGCGCATTGGCCGCATGACGCGCCCTTGTCGGGGCTGGTCATCACCCGCTACGACCACACACCGCCCCGCCCGACGGACCTGCCCGCGCGCATTGCGGTACGCGAAGCCGCTCACCCGGTGCCCGACGCCGCCGGCGTGGCAGCGGCCTCCGAGATGCTCGCGGTGCTGCAGGGCCTCACCGCCGACGATTTGGTGCTGTGCCTGATGTCCGGCGGCGCGTCGGCCCTGCTCACCGCGCCGGCCGAGGGCCTCACCCTCGAGGACAAGCAGCGGATCAACCGCGCGCTGCTGCTCTCGGGCGCGCACATCGGCGAGATGAACTGCGTGCGCAAGCACCTGTCGCAGATCAAGGGCGGCCGCCTGGCCGCCGCCTGCGCCCCGGCGCGTCTGGTCACGCTGGCGATCAGCGACGTGCCGGGCGACGACCCGGCCGTCATCGGCAGCGGACCCACCGTGCCCGACCCCAGCACCTGTGCCGACGCGCTGGAGATCCTGGACCGCTACCGCATCGACATTCCCGCGCCGGTGCGCCGGCAGCTGGAGCGCGGCAAGGGGGAGTCGCCCAAGCCCGGTGACGCCGCCTTTGCCAACGCGCGCTTCGAGATGGTGGCCGCGCCCATGGCCTCGCTGCAGGCCGCGGCCGAGGCGGCGCGGGCGGTGGGCCTTGCGGTCCATGTGCTGGGTGACGACCTCGAGGGGGAGTCGCGCGAGGTCGGCGGTACGCATGCCGAGCTGGCCCTCGCCGCGCTGCGAGGGCAGGGCGCCCACCCGCGCCTGGGGGACGCACCTGTTTCTGCGCCTTGCCTGATCCTCTCCGGGGGCGAGACCACGGTGACCGTGCAGCCTCAGCCTCCCGGCGCGCCCAAGGGGCGGGGCGGGCGGGCCGGCGAGTTCTGCCTCGGCTTCGCGCAGGCGCTCGAGGCCGCAGACCCAGGCGCCGATGCAGCAGCGGCCACCGCGATCTGGGCCCTGGCCGCCGACACCGACGGCATCGACGGGGTGGAGGACAACGCCGGCGCCTGGGTCGGACCGCCGGTCCTGGCGAGGGCCCGGGCGCAGGGGCTGTCGATCGGGGCTCATCTGGCGCGCAACGACGCCTACGGGTTCTTCAGCGCGGTGGACGGCCTCGTGGTCACCGGGCCGACCTTCACCAACGTGAACGATTTCCGCGCGGTGCTGGTGCTCCCGCCTCGCGCGGGAGGGTGAGGCCCCAGCCCCAATTGTCAGCCATTATGGACAATTAGTTGAATAAATGTCCATAATGGCGCCATGCCCAGCAAGCCGCCCCTTGTTTTTCCGCAGGAACAGCGCCTGCTCGCCGGATTGGGCGAGCGGCTCAGGCTCGCCCGTCTCCGACGCAAATTGAGTAGCGCCGTCGTAGCCCAGCGGGCCGGCATCTCGCGCACGTCGCTTTACAAGGCGGAGGCGGGCGACCCGGGCGCCACGCTGGGCACCTATTTGCGGGTGCTGGCCGTCCTCGGGCTGGAGGGCGACATCGAGTCCCTGGCCGCCGACGACAAGGTCGGTCGCAAGTTGCAGGACCTGGCGCTGGTGAAGGCGGCCCCGACACGCCCGCGCTCCCAGGCTGCCCCCCAGGCCACTGCCGTGGCCGGGGCGACGGCGACGCCAGTGAGGCATCGGTGAGTGGCGCGGCGCCATCCCTGGAGGTCTGGCTGGACTGCGACCTGGGTCCCGCCTGCCAGGTCGGCACGCTCTCGCACGATCGCGGCCAGGTTCGCTTCCGCTACGCGCCCGCGTGGCTGTCGGATCCGCGCGCCTTCTCGCTCGACCCGGACCTCTCGCTCGACGACCAGCCTTTCTTTCCCAAGCCCGAGTTGGGCAATTTCGGGATCTTTCTGGACTCCTCCCCTGATCGCTGGGGCCAGACGCTGATGAAGCGCCGCGAGGCGCTGCAGGCCAAGGACCAGGCGCGCACGCCGCGCACCCTGCATGCCTGGGACTATCTGCTGGGCGTGCAAGACCTCACGCGGCAGGGCGCACTGCGCTTCCGCCTGGCCGGTACCGGGCAGTTCCTCGCGGACGAGGCGTTGGCCGCACCCCCGGTGACCAGCCTGCGGGAGCTGCAGGCCGTGGCCTTCGAACTCAGTGGTCGTCGGCAGGACGACCTGGACGCCCTGCGCAAGTGGCTCGCCGTTCTGGTGGCGCCCGGGGCATCGTTGGGCGGCGCGCGACCCAAGGCCAACTTCACCGACACCGACGGCTCACTGTGGATCGCCAAGTTCCCGGCCCGTGACGATGACCGGGACGTCGGGGCCTGGGAGCACCTGGTGCACGGGATGGCTCGCCGTGCGGGCCTGGATGTGGCGCCCGCGAAGTCGCTGCGCCTGAATAACGACTTCCACACCTTCTGCGTGCAGCGCTTTGATCGGACGGGTGCTGTCCGGCGTTTTTACGCCTCGGCCATGACCTTGCTACGCAAGTCGCGCAGCGAAGGCAGCAGTTACCTGGAGCTCGCGCAGTTCCTGCGGGCGCAGGGCGATGGCCCGCAGGCGTCGGCGGACCTGGCCCAGTTGTTCCGGCGCGTCGCCTTCAACGTGGCGGTCGGAAACCGGGACGACCATCTGCGCAACCACGGTTTCATTCTGGGCGCGCAAGGCTGGCGCCTGGCGCCGGCATTCGACCTGAATCCGGATGCCGACAAGGCCGACCATGTCCTCAACATCGACGACACCGACAACCGGCCGGACCTGGTGACCGTGCTGGCAACCGCGCCGTTCTATGGGCTTGACGCGGCGCAGGCCCGGACCGTCGTCGAAGAGGTTCTGACGGCGGTCGACGGGTGGCAGGACCAGGCGCGGCGTGCAGGACTTGCCGCGGCCGATATCGCCCAGACGGCGGCGGCTTTCAGCGCGCACGCACAATACAGGGCTTGATTTCCGGGCCTGATGGCCAAGACCATGGACGACAACCAGCTCGAGGTGCCCGCCTCCTTTTCCGAGATCTACGCCACCCCCACCGGCCGCCTGTCGGTGTCGCGGGCCGAACTGCAGGAGCGCTACGAACTGTGCGAGGACCTCTCGCAGATGCTCACCGAGAAAGCCTCGGAGATGTTGCACCGCCTCGGCGTGACCGAGGCCGACGTGGTCGACCGCATCCTGCGCGGGCTGCAGGGCGAGGGCTCGCCGGTGCTGCCGCACGAGGGCCGCTGGGTGGTGCGCCGACTGTCCGAGTTGCTCGGGTGGGACGACCCGGGGCCGGGCGAGGACGACTGATCCCCGCAGCCGCCGGCCAGCTTCAGGCTGCAGTGACGATCACGCAGGCACCGCCGCCAGCCCCTCGCTCGCCAGAAAGTCCAGCACCAGGGTATTGAAGGCCTGGGGCTGGTCCCGCGAGACCGAGTGGCCGCTGCCAGGCACCTTGTGCGCACGGGCCGCGGGCATGGCCTCGCACACCGCCTCGAAGATGGCCGCATGCACCGGCGGCGTGTGGCCGCCCGAGAGCAGCATCACCGGCATCGTCAGAGACTGCAGTTCCTCCGGCGAGATCCAGGGGAACTCGTCGCTGGAGAGATTGAGCATCTTCATCGCCCGCATGTTCTGCATGCGCCGTTCCATCGCCGCGCTGCCCGCCGGGGGAGCGCCCGAGCCGCCGATGCCGGCGGTCATGATCTGAGAGGCCTTGAGGTCCTCGCCCGCGGCGAAGGCCACCCGCGCCGGCTCGATCACCTCGCGCCGGAAGGCCTGGGCCACCGCGGCGCCGCGTTCGCTGCGCTCGGCGTACTTCATCATCGGCGGCTCCACCGCCACCACCGCCCGCACGAGCTCCGGGTGCCGCGTGGCCAGCGCCAGGGCGACGAAGCCGCCGTAGGAGCTGCCCACCAGGATCACCGGCTCGCGGATGTCCATCGCCGCGAGCAGCAGCCGCAGGTCCTCGGCCTCGTGCAGCGCGCCGTGGTCCGGCGAGGGCATGTCGTTGCGATTGGGGTGGCTGTAGCGGCGGCTGTAGGCGATGCAGTCGAACTGGCGCGTGAGCACCGGCCACTGCCCGCCCCAGCCGCGCCAGTCGCCCATGGCGCCGTGAATCAGCACCATCGTCGGACCCTGGCCCGCCCGTACCGTGTGCAGCTCGACGCCGTTCGGCAGCTGCCAGGCCCGCGGCTGCAGGTCCTCGAACTTCATTGCGCCCACCGGGGTCAGCCGTTCATGGTCAGGCCCAGCGCGCGAATCAGCTCGCCCATGCGCTGGTTGTCCTGCTGGATGAAGCGCGTCGCGGCGGCGCGGTCGGTCAGGCGGTCGGGGGCCATCATGCCCAGGCCGCCCAGCTTCTCCTTCACCGGCGCGCCGGCGCGCGCCTTCTTCCAGCCACCGGCCAGGGCATCGATCACCGCCTGCGGCGTGCCGCCGGTGGCGAACAGGCCCACCCAGCCCAGGTACTCGAAGTCCTTGAGGTCCTCGGCCATGGTGGGCACATCCGGGAACAGCGCCAGCCGCTCGGCCGAGGTCACCGCGATCACCCGCACCCGGCCCTCCTTGGCCGCGGCCAGGGCCACGTTGGGGGCGACGAAGTGCATCTGCACCTGGCCCGCCATGAGGTCGGTGAAGCCCGGCGCGTCGCCCTTGTAGGGGATCTGCGTGATCTTGATCCCAGCCTGGCGGCAGAACAGCTCGGTGCACAGGTGGCTGCCCGAGCCCACGCTGCCGGAGGCGTAGCTCATGCCGTCGGGCTTGGCCTTGGCCAGGGCGATCAGTTCACGCAGGTTGCGCGCCGGCACCGACGGGTGCACGGCCAGCACGTAGGCGCCGGCGCCCAGCATCGTCACCGGCACCAGCTGCTTCATCGGGTCGTAATTGAGCTTGGCGCCCATGTGCGAAACGACCGTGATCGCGGTGGCCCCGGAGACCAGCAGGGTATGGCCGTCTGCGGCGGCGCGCGCCACCGCCTCGGCCGCCGGCATGCCGCTCGCGCCCGGCTTGTTGTCGACGACGAAGCTGCCGCCGACCGCCTGCGCCAGCTGGTCGGCTGCCACACGGGCGGTGAAGTCGGTCGGGCCCCCGGGGGATGAGCCGACGACGAGCTTTACCGGGCGGCTGGGGTAGGCCTGGGCCCAGGCCGACAGGGGGCTGGCCGCCAGGGCGGCGGCGCCTGCCAGCAGCTGGCGGCGTTGCATCAGGGGGTGCATCTGTGTCTCCTCAAGTGGTGTTTCTGGTGGCGATTGTGGTCAGGCCAGCCATAAACAGCCAATAAAATCAGCGGCATACCCATTACCGAATCACATATGT
>JACCDI010228984.1_pt1 | contig 35745 bp, 34 predicted proteins | sample 7442791 | NCBI WGS metagenome assembly JACCDI01 (sample SAMN15323434, study PRJNA562643) | freshwater metagenome | isolation source: river surface water | place: USA:Blue River Watershed | collected 2017-08-15 | reverse complement strand
CAATCCTTCATCAACGACTTCATTGCATCCTTCGATGTTCTGGACATGCAAAGTTGTTGGTGTAAGCTCGAACCTCCAAGACTTGCGCAACTTCATGCCGCCGCGCGCAACGTCCATTGATGGTCGATGCTTCCCCCGACACATCCAGGGATGAACAATCCTTCACCAACCACTTCATTGCATCCTTCGATGTTCTGGACATCCAAAGTTGTTGGTGTAACCTTGAACCTCCAAGACTTGCGCAACTTCATGCCGCCGCGCGCAACGTCCATTGATGGTCGATGCTTCCCCCAACACATCCAGGGATGAACAATCCTTCACCAACCACTTCATTGCATCCTTCGATGTTCTGGACATGCAAAGTTGTTGGTGTCACGTCGAACATCCAAGACTTGCGCAACTTCATGCGCCGCGCGCAACATCCGTCGATGGTCGATGCTTCCCCCAACACATCCAGGGATGAACAATCCTTCACCAACGACTTCATTGCATCCTTCGATGTTCTGGACATGCAAAGTTGTTGGTGTCACGTCGAACCTCCAAGACTTGCGCAACTTCATGCGCCGCGCGCAACATCCATCGATGCTTCACCAAACACATCCAGGGATGAACAATCCTTCACCAACGACTTCGTTGCATCCTTCGATGTTTTGGACATCCAAAGTTGTTGGTGTCACCTCAAACCTCCAAGACTTGCGCAACTTCATGCTGCCGCGCAACGCTTTTTTTCGTGGAGTCATTGTCCGAGACATGTGACATATTTTGCCGCGTGACATATTTTGCCGTTCCAACAGTCAAGTAACAAATCCTTTGTCATCCATTGCGCACGGCGGAACAACTATGATTGTCACCCATGCCTGCCGCGCCGCGCCGCGCCGTTCAACGCGCGAACCGTGCAGTGATCGCGGGAGATTGTAATCCGTCATTATCTAAACACACTCCGCCGCATCTTGCCTGCGCAACGATCACAGCGAACCACAAACAGCAAACACCACGAGGATGATACTTGCAGCAGCACCTGAACCCGACGCAGCCGCCGCCGCCGAACACACACACCTAGTGTCCATCGTGCTCCCCCGCAGCAAAAGCCTCCCCACCACCATGGCGCAATTCACCCCCGACGAAAACTGGGTCGTCATCGAACTCGGCGTCGAAGCCCTCCTCCAAGCCCGCCGCCGACTCACTGGGCTGTCCAGTGAACAAACCAAGAAATTGCTGGAGGACGGCCTGGCGGATGTGCGGCGGCAGGCGGAGCAACAGCTGGCGCGGGAGCGGGCGGAACATGCGCGCGTGGTGGAGGAAGTACGACGCATCTACGAGGCGCAAGTCGGACAGTGGCAGAAGAAGTGCGAGCACGTCACCCACCAAGTGCGCGAGCTGGAGCAAGGAAACCGATTGTCCCTGCAGGAAGAAGTGCAGAAGGTGCAGGACAAGTACGAGTCCCTCTTCCGCGAGAAGGACAAACAAGTGGAGCGCGTCACCCAAAGTTTCGACCGCTGGGTCGTGCACCACCAGCAACACTCTCTGCAGAAAGCTTCGTCCTCCGCCAAAGGCAGCGTCGGCGAACGACAATTCGAAGAACTGGCGCAACAAACCTTCGTCGATTTCCCCGGCTTCCAACTCCTCGACAAACACACCCAGGGCGGCGAAGGCGACTTCCATCTACACTTCCAGGACTTCAACGTGCTCGTCGACGCCAAGAACTACACCAAGAAAGTCCCCGTCGAGCAGCGAGACAAAATCAAGCAAGACTTGCTGCGCAACGAACACATCTCCTTCGCCTGGCTCGTGTCCCTCAACACCGCCGTGGACAAATTCGACCGCGCACCCATCATGTTCGAGTGGATCAACAGTCGACAGTGCGTCGTGTACTGCAACCACCTCCTCAGCTTCCAAGACCCCACCAAACTACTGCGCATCATGTGGTTCACCTGCCGCGAACTCTTCCGCTTCGCCCTCGAACAATGCGACTCCCGCGCCGGCGGCGAGGAGAACGAGGAGGACGAGGAAGACGACGACATGGATGGAGATGGCCGAAGAAGGAAAAGACGCGCCGCAGCCGCCGCCGCAGCCGCCGAACAGCGAGAGATGATGCTCCAGCAGTGGAAGGACCGACATTTCCACACCATGGACAAGATCAAAACCATGCGCCAAACCATCCGCGAAATCAACACCTCGCTCAACAAAACCAAGAACTTGGTGCAAACCATGGACGACCAACTGCGACAGCTCCTGGAACAAGAAACACGCGAACTCGTCGAGTCGCACGCCTCCGTGTTCGACCAATGGTGGAATGCCCGCGTGCGCATCACGCCCGATGGAATGGGTCCCGACGGAACAGCAGGAGACGAACCATCGTGGATGTCCTCCACCGACCTGTGGTTCGCCTTCCGACAAGAACATCGCGACATCTGCCGGGAGATGGATGTCACCGTCGACAAGTTTCGGCAATTCCTCAAAGCCAAAGTACCGCTCACCCATCTCCTCCTCAAATCCAAACAGGCCAACAGCACATTCGACGTCAAAGGTGTGCAACTCATCCACCCCTCCTCCTCCAACACAGCCAACCACACTTCCGTTGCCGAGGAACCTGTCGCCAAACGAGCGCGCACCCACCCGGACAACAACAAAGACAACAAAAGAGACAGAGACAACAACAGAGACCAAGACAGAGACAAAGACAACGAAACCACCGCCAAACCTGCACCCCGCAAAAAGACCAAGCAACAAACCCTGCTCCACCTCTCCCCGCAACAACACACCGCACCAATGCAACTCACCCTCGTCACACCACCACCGCCGACACCACCATCCTCCACATCCACTCGTGTCTCATAATTTTACAAACAGCTTCACACGGAACGCATCATGATAGACGGCGGTGTTTGGGGATGGTTCGTGGAGCTGGATCCGGAGGACAGCTGGAACGGAAACAACGGCAGCAGTAGCACTGTCGCCGCCGCCGCGGCCGCAGAAGTGGAAGAAGGGTTCACCTGTTCCGGAACAAGTCCCGCCGAGATGATGCGCATGCTGGCGGAAGAAGCCTCTTCGGTCCCGCACGAGTGGCTGAAAGCGGGAACATGTACACAATACGACTACATCGACGATGACGACAAGGGTCACGTGCGCCGCTTCGCACTGTGGCGCTCCCGCTATGAGCGCAGTTGGAAAGGATTCGATCTGGGGTGCAAGAAACGCGGCGACGGCGTGCGCTGGACCTTGCCCCACTTTCCCCCGCCGTGCACCGTCCCCCCACATGCCGCGCAATGGAATCCTGTCTCCGCCACCAAACTGTGTTTCGGAGTCATCGCTACCGGATGCATCCTCGGCACCTTCCTCCTCGTGCAATACATCAGCGTGCATCTTTTAGCACGAAGTTCATGACCACCTCACTCTCCGCCCCCCCCTTCTGTGCATATATTGTTTGCGCGTGTATTCGTTGTCTGTGCGTGTATTGTTTGCGCGTGTATTCGTTGTCTGTGCGTGTATTGTTTGCGCGTGTTAATCCTCATAAAATCCACCGTTCCAGCAAATTCGCTGTTTTTCTTTTCTTCTCTTCTCCTGGTGTCTCAACACACCATCACGTCTTTTTTTGTTACCCATCCTTTTTACTCTGTTCAACTCCAGAGTGTGACATATTTTGCCGCGTGACATATTTTGCCGCGTGACATATTTTGCCGAATCCACGGGAGCAACCAATGATGCCCAACCAGCCACGGAAAAAGAAACCGAACCGGGGAGATGACACGGATCATAAGGAGACCAGAGCCACGGGACCCACGGGACCCAACCCCGCAGTGTGTTTTGTGTACCTGCTGACGGCGCGCGAAGGACGACAATGTTACGTGGGCGCCACCGTGGATGTCGATCGACGACTCCGGCAACACAACAGCGAAATCAAAGGCGGTGCCAAACGCACCACCCAGCTGTCAGGCCACGGAGAAGTGTGGCGCAGAGTGTGCTACGTAGCCGGATTTCCGTGCTGGCAAGCCGCATTGCAATTCGAATGGCGCTGGAAACGAGTCGCCCATCAATGCCGCGGTCGACAACTGCCATCTCTTGACCGACACCTCACCGCCCTCCACCGACTCCTCTGCATGCCGCGCGCCACGACTGCCGCCATCCCCTTCGCCGAATGGCCCGTCCCGCCCTCCATCCGCTGGGACATCGACGCCACCCAAACATGGTTCCGCGCGCACCTCCCCTTACCGCTTGCCGTAAACGTGACCCATCTCCAACATAATCCAATCGCAGTCGACGACGACAACGCCGCCGCCGCAGAAGAAGAAGAAGAAGCAACAGAAGAAGACGTGGAAGAAGCAGAAGAACTGGAAGAAGCAGCAGCAGAAACCGTGTGAAAGATGGTGAAGAACACGCAAGGAGGCAATCGCGCCAAAGCCGTCGCGCGCAAAGAACTCGGTGGACGCCGTGCCGCGCAAGCACTGCGAGTCGCCCGCGAAGAAGGCGAAATCTATGCACAGGTAGTGCGGATGGTCGGCGGCGCCATCTGCCACGCAGTCAGCCAATCCGGCGAAGAACTCTGTTGCCACATCCGCGGCAAGTTTCGTGGCCGCAGCAAGCGCGACAACTTCATCGGCATTGGCACCTGGCTCCTCGTGGGATTGCGGGAGTGGGAACAGAGTGGCAAAACGGCCACCGCGGCGGCTGTCACATCTGGCGGCAAGAAACTGTTGCGCAATACCGACATCATCGAAGTCTACCACGAACTGGACAAGAACCGATTGCGCAACGCCTTGCCGGGAGAAGACTGGACCCTGTTCACCGCCAACGACAGTCGCGGCGTCAGCATGAAAGACGTCGACAAAGAAGCCGCCTCCGCTATCACCTTTGCCGATGACGAGGAAACCATGTACAAAGATCTCTTCGTCGAATCCAACGCGACCGCCGACAGCGCACCCGAAGACTCTGGCACAGCCACAGCCACAGCCACAGCCACAGCCAAACCCAAATCGTCCGGAGCACTTCTGTTGCGCACCGACGAGGGCACCCTCATCGATGTAGATGACATTTGAACCTTGCGCCTCCACGTTGTTTCACAGCAAACACATCATATCGTAAAAAAAACACAGTAGTTTGTTGATGTAACTCATTAATTCGTTAGTTTGCGTGCATACACACACATACACACACCGACATTTTGTCTACCCATGAAACCGACTTTGTCTACACACATAACACACAAAACACTCACATATGCACACTATCCTCTTCTTCCACCGCAGACAAAGCTCGACTTGCATTCGGAAGACTTATGTAATTTGCGCAAAATGTTTGTTTTCTTTTTTCTTCGTCCACCCACCGCTTCGCGTCCAGCAGAAACTGTTTTATCAACGGCAACATGTCTTGTTGCAGTGAATTGCAAGAATTGAACAAATCTCTGAACATTCGAACGTTGGACACATTCCACGTGTGCAGGGGCTGATTAAAGTGCACACAATACGCGAACATGCAATCCATTCTCGTCACGTTGGAAACATCCCACGTGCACAGGGGCTGATTAAAGTGCACACAATACGCGAACATGCTATCCATTCTCATCACGTTGGATACATTCCATGTGTGCAACGGTTGATTGAAGTTGGTGCAATTGAAAAACATTTTGCTCATGTCTGTGACCGCAGACACATTCCACCGGAGCAACGGTTGATTGAAGTCGGTGCGGCAGAACAGTTCCTTCATGGTCACCACGTTGCTGACATCCCACCATTCCACGTTGTAATTGAAACTCGCCGGCAACAAGGGCCTGTTTCCCGCGGGAAAAGACAGGTCGGTCACGTTGGACATGTTCCATTCTTCCACTGGTCCATACACATCTTGCCACGACGTTTCATTGGGGTCAGCGCGCTTCATGCAGTTCACAATACACAGAAGGATGTCCCTCGTCATCGGAACCCATTGCACAAACTCCAAGACACATCGCACCAGGTGTTCAGAATGCACATGACGACACGACAACCACATGCAAACCGCACGATGACGACACGCAACAGAAGGATGTCGTTGCGCAGAACCAGAACCAACCCCAATATCCATCGCAACCAAAAACATTGTGACAACCCACCACCGTGCGCATCCGATCCCTCCTTCCCTCCACACCTCCTTCTGCCTCAACCCCCACGCATTTCCTTCAAAAAATCCTTCGTTTTTCCACCAAAGCTACTTTTGCCGTCACCTGCGTCACCTCCATGCAAATCATCACATCTGATTGACACATGACGTACACGACCCATCGTGCGATCTTTCCGACCGACGGAACGATGGCTACTTTGATGGCTACTTTTGCGTCACCTCGAGGTGACAGAAAAGAAGCCGGGGTAAAAATCCGTCAAAATTGTGTCGTCACGTTTTCGCAGACCGCGCATCGAAGTTGTGACGATGTCAGTGCGATGCATGGTTTTTGCCCCCTAGAATACGGCCTCTTCCCCGAAATGGACAAAAATAAATGTCCATTTTTCAAAAGCGGCCATACTCTGCCAATAAAAGCCATGCACTTTGCATTTTCTACATTTTTCCCACCTAATTTTCCCACTTCCGGAATGGAAGGGGAAGGGGAAGGGGAAGGATTGGATTGACTTCGAAAGAGACGGAGGAAATGACAGCAGATGGTCACGTGTTGCACCGTTCCGTACCGTACCGTGGCAGCAACAGCAGCATGCAACGAAGTGTGGCGTTCGATGTCAAACACATAATTTTTTCTGCCCCTCCTTAATGCACTTGACATTGTGTTTCGCGCTGCCAAAACTCGAACGACTGGAATCAAACGACACGCTGTTCGATGAACGTTGTAGAACAAGAAGAAGACAGAATTGCAAGCTTCGTGGGAGCAGAAGACACACTGTTGTCGGACTCGGCAACAAGCATCGCCACCTCGGACGATGAAGCGAGAGAGAAAGACGCGCGCCCTGCCATCCAATTTTCGACCGAACAGCAGCGCGCATTTGACCTGTACCTGGCTGGCGCCAACGTGTTTGTGACGGGACCGGGAGGCACTGGCAAATCCGCGCTGATCCGCGCGATTTACGATGACGCGGTAGAATATGGGCGCGTGATCGCGGTGACGTCGCTGACCGGTCGCTCGGCGCAGATTTTGGAGTGTCCCGGCGCGACGACCATTCACTCCTGGAGTGGCGTGCGCAACAACATTGACGATGCATTCACGTTGCCCTTCGACCAATTCCTGAACACGGTGCGCAAGGGGCCGGGTGTGGGAAATCGGTGGCGCACGACGGAACTGTTGATCATCGACGAGGTGAGCATGCTCAGCGATTTTTTCCTGGAAGTGTTGGACCGCCTGGCCAAATACTTCCGCCGCAGTGAACTGCCCTTTGGAGGCATGCAGCTGTTGTGTTTCGGGGACTTCTTCCAACTGCCGCCGGTGGCGTCGAACCCGGACGTGCCGTGCAACCCGTGTTTCACCAGCCGCATGTGGTTCCGCCTGTTTCCCTTGTCGCAGCACGTGGAGTTGGTGCACAACTTCCGCCAGGGCGCGTGCGATTTGCAGAAAATCCTGAACAACCTCCGAGTGGGCATGCTGTATACGTCCAACATCAAATGGTTGCGACAACATTGCTGCGACCGCACAGACTATCCCTCCTCGGCCGACGGGAGCGCGGTGGAGCCCACCAAATTGCTGCCGCGCCGCGAGGAAGTGGACAACATCAACCGCCAGAAACTCGCCAGCTTGCCCTCCGCCGTGCACCGATTCGAACTGGAGCAGCACATCGCAACGGCAACCGCGTCCACAAAAGTGTCGCGCGAGCAATTGCTGCAGGAGGCGGACTCGTTGGCAAAGAACTTGATGTGTCCCATCCATCTGGAACTGAAGATTGGGGCGCAAGTGTCCTGCACGGCCAACTTCCCCGCGCAAGGACTGAGCAACGGCAGCCAGGGCATCGTGGTTCGGTTTTCGCCGCATACTGGATACCCCGTGGTCAAGTTCCATCACCAGCGCGGGGTGCGCGAGATGCGGCCGCGCACCTGGGACAGCACCAAGTTCCGCGGTGTGTCGGTGTCGCAAGTGCCGCTGGTGTTGTGTTGGGCGATGACTATCCACAAAGCCCAAGGGTTGACACTGGATGTGGCGGAGGTGGACGTCGGGGCGGGCATCTTCGAAAAGGGACAGACCTACGTGGCCCTGTCGCGCGTCAAAACCGCCGAGGGACTGTACATTCGCTCCTTCGACGAGCGGCGCATCCACGTGGACCCGGCCGTGGCGCGCTTCTATCGACGCCTGCAGCAGTACCGCGACGACGTGGCCAATGGCATTCCCGTGGAAGAGAATCCGTATCGGTCGCCGGACGACCCGGAAGAACAAGTCGTTGCTGCACGACCCACACCCACACCCACACCCAGACTTACACGCACGCGCACCCCACCCCCCTCTGACCCTGCTGTCGCAGCCGCCTCGGCCATGAAAGGGATGCAGCAACGGAGTTTGTTGGACATGTTTGGTCTGAAGAGTGGTGGCGGCAGCAGCAGCAGCAGTGGCTCCGAAAGCGAACATTCGACTTTGCCGCCGAAACGCGCAGCAGTGTCCACCAAAGTCATCAAAGCAGCCACCAAACCCAACAAAGCGACATCGGCAGTCAGCAGCAGAAAACGACCTGCGTCCACCAATGAAACCATGAACAAAAACACGAAACGCATTGCAATCGTGCCCGGCCAATGCATGTTGCCATTTCAGCGCGGCAACAACAACAACAACAACGCATTTACCGCCACGGATGCCGCGACAGACGATCCCACGGTTCGCCACATCGTTGCGCACCTGTAGTGGTCCGATGAAAAAGAAGTAAAAAGTAAAAAGTGAGAAATGCAGTTGTGCGCACACCCACTTTGTTGTAAATAGTATTAATCGAAAAACTCATTGTCAATAAACGCGTTTATTTAATCATTTACAATGTGGACAGGTTCTATTTGGTGGTGTTGTTGTTGTCCAAGTTCGTACGGGAGATCGCGGCCGCGATTTGGCGGTAGATGGCAGCGCTTCCGATGCCGATCGCGATGGGTGGGACCATGTATTTGAGCAAGGGGGACGCAGCCGCACCCACTCCTCCCATCACGGCAAAGGAAGCGGCATGCAGTGTGCTCACAATGAGAACGTCGATCGCAAAGTCGGTGCTGGAACAACTGCTGCCCATGCGGATGCGGTAAGCATTCTCCTCCAGTTGTTTGTGGGCGCCAACTGTTGCGCCAACTGTTGCGCCAACTGTTGCACCAACCATTATTTCCAACAACACATCGTCGTTCGACAATTCTTTGCAAAACGCAATCGTTTTGCGATACCAAGCCATCGTTCGTTCTTTGCAAACCGCGATCGTTTTGCGGTACCAAGCCATTGTTCGTTCTTTGTGTTTTTTGTTTGTCGTGTGTGTCTGTCGCCGCAGTCTGTGAAAAAATGATAAATGTTTTGTGTCCAAAACAATGCATTCGAGTGTGTGAGTTTGTGTTACTGGTTGGTGTACATATTGTCTTAATGAGTTACAAGGTGTGACATATTTTGCCGCTATTGGCGTTTGCCAAAACAAAAATGGTGAAATTGTGCACAGGTCCATCCGACAATCAGGAATGGCGCTACGCCGAGGCCGAATGCGCAGGCGCCGATGGCCGCCCCCATGATTCCGCCCAACATGGCATTGATGGCGACAATCAGGGAGCGGTCGGTTGATTGTGCATCGTCGGGGCGGCGGAGTTCCATAGAGGCCAACAGGAATGCGCCGATACTGCCCCCGACGTACGCCCCAACCGCTGCGCGTGTTAGCACGCTCTCACCGCTGAACATACTCGAAACGAATGTGGAGAGGAGTGGCGAAAGCATCGACATGGTGCTGAACGGGAACGAATGGTGAATGAAAGTGTACGTACACGTGTTCCAACTGCAAAATGAAAGATTTGTGTCGGTCGTCGGCGCAACACAAATTTAATACATCCATCGTCACGCGTTGTCACAATGTCGAGAGTTGGAAGCGTGATATTGCAATGGCAGGAACAGCAAGCATCGGCGGTGCTGGAATCCCAGAAGCGATTTGATGCGTTGGCGGACAAGTACATGCCATCGATCATTGCACAAGTTGACGCGGCGCGCACAAAGAACCCTTTCACCACGTGGGTCATGGTGCAGTTTCGCGACTGGGAGGAATGCGATTTCAAGTTTCCGTCGTTGTGTAACCGTGACGAGCAATACATGACGACGGTGGAGAGAAATGTGCATCGTATGATCAAATTGTGGTTGCTGCGCAACCTCGAATATGAAGGATTGCTCTGCGTGTCGATCACGATCCGTTCCGAGTCGGTGGGGAACAACTGCCTGTGGCGAAGACGTCGCAAGGTGCTCGACCTTCAATTCACCTGGACTGAGAAATCGCCATTGGAAATCGTGACAACATCTCAGAACGCCGCGCTGTTCCAGCAACTGGAAGAAGTGAAAGCAAAAGCCAGGGCAATAGTAGAACATATGCAAAATAAAGTTGCGGGTGTGGAAGAATGAAAAAAAAACAATTATTGAGATTTGTTCAGTTGTGCATGTGCATCTATACTTAGTTATCGCAACGGCGCACGCCGCGCGACCATTACATCGTTTCTGTGTGTATGTATGTGCATGGTATATGTAACATGTAATTTGTGAAATGTAAAGTTATGCGAAAAAATACGCGCGTAAATGTTTGTTTGTTTGATTGATTGATTTTGGCGACACTCATTCGTTGGCATTCTCTGCGGCGTACCAAAATCCGTCGCCTTTGCGGATGAATCGGTACCAGAACGGGTCCATGTCTTGGCACAGTTTGCGCGCAGCCAGGTCATCTTCCGTTTCAGATTCCTCCGCTGCGGAAGACATGAACACGGAAGAGTCTATGCCGGAGGAGCACGCATTGTATGCGAATGTGTCCGGGCAAACCCCCTCTTGCTTCGGATGCAAATGACGATGGCTCATGCGACCATTCCACATGAACATGGATCGCACGTTGACGTTTGTCGGGATGCACCAATTCGCCAAAGACTGTTCCATATTGAAGCAAGAGCGGAACATGAACTCCATGGATTGGGCAGAGGAAAGTCTCCATCGATCCAGCGGTTGGTTGAACACGTTGCAGCAGCTGAACATCCCATCGCAATCACGCAGCTGGCGCACGTCCCATTGGTTAAGTGGCTGGTTGAATGTGCGACAATGAGAAAACATGAACGACGCACGTTGCAGGGACGACACGTCCCAGTCATCGAGGCACTGGTTGAAATTCATGCATCCGTAAAACATCCAGCGCGCGTCCTGCAGGCGCGAGACGTTCCAGTGATTCACATCGCTGTTGAAGGACGTGTCGCGCAACATTCCTTTGGCCGTGCGCACATTGGACATGTCCCACTGGCTGATGTCCGGCAAAGGGAACTTGCATCCAAAAAAAGTGTAATTCATGTTGGTCACGTTCGACGTGTCCCAGCGACTTATGTCCAACGAGATGCGGCTGAACGTGCTGGTCCGGACGAGGGCGTACATCGATCCGAGCATCTTCGAATGAAACAAGTTGCGCAGACTCGTGACCAGGTGAGTGTCCCACTCGTCCATGGGTCCGTATTTGTCCCGAATCGCGTCGTTGCCGAGAAGGTAGTCGCGCACGACGTTGCGAATAGTGTCTGTGGTCAGTGGCTCGAAGCAGGCGAACTGGACGATGGCAACTGCGTGGTTGCGATGCACCCCAATCCTCCACTCCAAAGCATACTGCACAAGCCATCGCATGCGCGGCGGTCGACCGCGATGGCGGCGGTTGTTTTTCGGACGGGATGTCGTTGTGTGACAAACGTCCATTGTTGCCACTGCAGACATGGGACCGTGCACTTGGGCGTGATGAAAAAATTATGTTGCGCAACATGCATACACACCCCCTCCCTCACGCACCCACAATCACCACCTCACACCTCACCTTTCACACACCATGCGGTTTGCATTGCACGGGATTCGATCTTCTCCTCCTTTGGTTTCTTCTGTTCCTTCTGCCGCTGCGCCACAACATCGGGATGTGACTGCGATTGCTCCCCCCACCACTTTGGACATGGGTGGGGGTGCAAACACGGTGTGTTTGTTTTCGCGTCCGTATTTGGATCCCTGTTCGCAGTGTTATGTGAATGTCTTGTCAGTGAATGCGCTGCCGCAAGGTCCGCTGGCGAGACTGGTGCATCGTTTGCGCTTCAGTCCCCTGAGTCCCTTCCAGGCCACGTGCACGAACCAACCGTTGCGCGCGCAATGTGCGTTGGTGTTGCGCGGCTTGAACGGTGTTGGTGGATGTGGCAATGGCAGTGGCGTAGGCGACTGCGGGGGGTACGATTCGTACGACAGCTACTATGCCGCCGCCGGCGTCGGAAGCACAGGGGGATGCTGCGGCAAGTTCGGATCGTACATGACGGTCGATGGCGTGATGGATCTGACCTCGTGGTTGCTATCGCAGGGATACATTGTTCGAAGCGATCTGGCGCGCATGTTCATGGACTCCCCCATGAATGTGGTGCCGCACGACGGCGGACAGCTGCTGGCGGTCGTCACCTACGCACCCGGCGCCATGACATCCCCTTCCTATGTCATCAACATGTAAACAAGCAATCATCCGTCCTGGGAGCCTGGGAGCCTAGGAGCCTAGGACGCAGGAGGAAGCACGATAGCCGTGTTGGCATCCAACCCCGCCGGATCAGCGACGGATGTGGATTGTCACAGTCACCGCCGCCGCAATGTCTTTTGTTCTTGTGTTGTTCCCTGCTGGCTCACCACTTTTTTTGAGTGAGTGTCACCGGGTGCAGTGAGTGAGTGTATCAAGGTGTTTCCATGAAGTACTATTTGCGCACGGACGATTCATTCTTCGGGGCACTGGAGGCCAACGTGGACGGATTGCTGGAGAGTTGCATTGCGGAGATGGAAGGATTGCTGCAAGTCAATCCGCCCATTGTGGTGTACGGCAAACCCGCCATTCAGCGCCGCAGCGTGGGCTTTTTCTCCGACAGCTGCCGCGACGGCTACCACTTCGCCGGACAAGTGGCCGCGGCCGAACCCCTAACCCACTCCATGCACACGCTGCTGGAATTGGTCAACGCCGCCTTCCACGCCGACTTCAATGGTGTCCTCGTGAACCACTACAAAGACGGCAACGACTACATTGGCAAACACAGCGACGACGTGTCCGCGCTGTGTCCCCGGAGCGGCATCGCGATGGTGTCCTACGGCGCGCCGCGCATGTTTCGGGTGCGCAGCAAAACCACCAACGACATCGTGCTCGATATCCCCACCACCTCCACCGAATGCTGGATCATGGGCGGCGACTTCCAGCGGGAATTCACGCACGAAGTGCCGGTCCAAAAAAAGGTGAAGGAATGTCGATACTCCTTCACCTTTCGCAAACACCTGTAACCCCCCCCACCCCAACTGCGAAAAAACGGCCCGCGGGCCGGATTTGTTGTAACAATTAAGAACTGCGATGTTGATGAACCCTTCTTTGGTTGTTTCTTTCTTTGCTTCTTCCTGTTTTCACGTTTTTCGTTTTCATGTCTTCTGTCAGCTTGCTTGGTTGCTTGTTTACAGGCGGCGGCGAGGACGACGACTGCGGGTGCTGCCGCTACCTTTGGATCTTCGCAATAGTGCATAGCGACCAGTTTGTCGCCGATGTTGTTTCCGAGTGACACGGCGTGGGCGGAGACGTGTGCGGCGACCGGTTTGTTGGCGCCGATGCCGTTTTCGAGTGCCTCCAACACCAGGAGATGTGGTGCGCGGCAGTTTCGATGTGGACATGGCGTTATTGTCTTCTCCTTCGCGACTTCGTTTTTGTGCCAACTTCTTACTCTGATGACCTTGTCGGTGGGTCATTTTGCGGTGGGTGTCGTCTGGCATCGGTTGCACAAAATTCATCACGTGCAGCAAGGAATCAGCCGGAAGATCAAAGAGATGAGTCTTCCCCGTCTGACGCTCCGCATCAGCAATGTACGCACGGCGGCCGGTGACTGGGTTTACATGGTCACGAAGATGTCGGGTTTCAAACACTCTGCGCATGTTTTTCCCATCCGCAGTCGCATTGCTCATCAGCCATCGCCGAACATACTCGATGTTCAATTTCCGTTCGAGGACAAGTTTTTCGTGGTTGGGGTCATCCGGATCTTCCTCGAAATACTCAAACCGACCATAATAGTCATCATCCTCTGGAGGGTCATCGTCATCGTCATCGTCATCGTCAGTGTCCACGCCTCCAAATTGTCCTCTGTCAAACCATCGCGTCAGGTCGAGTGAATCCCATTCTTCGTTGTGAAACGGCGGTGGGGATGGGGATGGGGATGAGGATGCGGATGAGGATGCGGATGAGGATGCGGATGCGGATGCGGATGGGGATGCGGATGCGGATGCGGATGAGGATGAGGATGAGGATGAGGATGCGGACTGAGACATGACGGGCGAAAAGAACATTGCATCGGCGACGATTAACGATGGCAGCTGCCAATCACGAATGCTCTGCGCAAATTTAGCAGCATTTTTGAACATTCTACTGGTGGACCGAACGTTGACAACATTCCACTTGTCCAAGGGCTGGTTGAACAATCCAGTGTAACAAAACATGTAATCCATCTCCACCCCTTGCGACACATTCCAAGAGTTCAACGGCTGATTGAAAACGTGGCACTGGAAAAACATTGCGTAAAAACAGCGCACGTTGGATACATCCCAGTCGTCCAACGGTTGATCGAAGGAAACACAACACGCAAACATCCTCGTCATGTCCAACACGTTTCCAACATTCCACTTGTTGAGAGGTTGATTGAATCGGCGACACTCGTTAAACATGTTGCTCATGTTCGTGACGTTCGACACATCCCAGTTTTCAATGTTCTCGTTGAAATCGTATGCCTTACTGAAAAGAAAGCGCATGTCGGTCACTTCGCTCACATCCCAATCTCCAATGGGCTTTCCGAAATGCTCATCGTACAAATGAGGTACCCTGAAATAAAGCAAACACAATATGCGAATGGTGCGATTGTTCAGGACAATTCGATCGCTGTTTGGATCAGGAATGAACATTTCCCTTGTCAGATCTCCGTCATACGCTGTCAATGATCCGTATTCTTCCTCCTCGTTAAACGGATCCTCAAGAAACCCATCTTCCATCACTCGTCGATATCCCGGATATGGTGGATCGTCCAGCTTCAGCCCTCGGAACTGCAGGGAAAATCCTTCGTCATCTTTCCTTGATGGACGGCGCGACATGTGCTACTTCAAAACAGGGAGGTGTAGGGGGGGGGAGAAGGGGAAGGTGAGTAAGAGAAAAAAGCACGAACAGGCAAATTGTCCGATGAAAAGCACCATATACAAAACGTGAGAAAATTCATTTCTTTTTTTCATGAGTGCCTCTGACAAGCAACCATTGGAAGTGCCGCCATTGATGGCAGCGTTGTACAGCGACCAGGTCGATCTGATACGCGAGTACTTGGATGGACTCAGCGAGATTCAGCGCATGGCGTACCACATCGCAGTCGACCATCTGGGCACCTCTTTCAACCTCGTGCGCAGCAACGGGTACCAAGACTGGCTCAAAGAACGAGAGAAGAAGAGCAACGGAGAGAGCGGCAAGTAATACGACCGCAGCTTTGTATGTTTGTATGTTTGTATGTATGAATGTATGGATGTATGTGTTTGATGCGATGGTAGTTGTAGTGAGTCGCGCGGTAAAGTTTCTCCATGTAACAGTCGATTAAAATGCATTCGAAATCATCTGCGATTTGCTTAGTTTTTTTGACGAAGTGTGTGCGTGTATTATCGAAGTCGGCGAAATGCGGGTTGCTTGCCACGTCGACGTCTTGTGCGACGGCATCGTCGACCGGCGCGGTGCGATCTTCGTTTCGCGGAACTGCGTCGACGGGATGATAGTTGTCTCCGTCTCCGTCGCCGTCTGCTTCCCGCCGACAACGTGGAACCATCGTCATCCTCAAACGATCGTTTGCGTTTGCGAGATGGTGTTTCCCAGTGACACAGTTCGAAAAAGTGAAGCCCAGTTTGCGGATCTGGGTTTCCACCATTCGCTTGTGTCATTCCTTGCGCCAAACGCATCATGTATTCCTTCAGCACCTCCAAGTCCAAATACCCCTCAGGTGGAAAGTTCGTTTCGGTGGTGACGATGGATGCCAGCTTGCCATATATGTGGATAGTGTCCAGCGACGATTTGAACAGATCCTGTGCGGAAAAATCAAGCCGAAAATCGCGATTGAATGTTTGAGTGGTCGTCAATCCCAGCGACACCATCACGTGTCTCAGCCGGAACAACATGCGACACATGAAAAGGATTTCCATCGTGTCGTAGATGTTGAAGAAGAACTCCATTTTTTTCGTCACGAAGTATTCACTCCACGAGGGAAACAGGTGCGGAAATTGTAAATATGAAAGAGTTTGTTGCGCGTTTTCGTGGACATGCAAGAATTGCAGAAATGCGCACACCTCGAGAAACACTTGTTGCGCAAGGAGAGTCCACTTGGTCTCCAGGAATCGTCGTTGGCGGTGAAGGTCGCTCCATTCACAAAAGTGGACGGCAGGTCCGTCCTCTTCATCAACCCGGTCGCCGTCTTCGTCCAGTTCAAACCCTTCTTCGTCCACTTTTATCTTTGCCGGTTTCTCGAAGTTGCCGAGTTTTGTGTAGCCTCCGTAACCCACGGGCACTTCCCGCGGATTGGCGTAGCCGCGATCGAAACAAAACACGAGGAAATTCTCTTTGATGAAGTACATGTGAACCACATCGTGGATAAAATGGTGCTGAAACATCGGAATCTGACTGATCCCTCCGTGCGGCACATTGTCGTTGGTGCTCCAGAGCGGAATGGGGGTGATATGGAAGAACAGTTTCGGTGATTGGCCGGTGGAGGGGATGCCGCCAAGGAATGTGGTCATGTACGTGCGGGGAAGGACTCCCGCCGTTTTCGAGGGCCACAACAGCGGAATGATGCGACACTCCTCCGTCCAACCATCGCAAATGGTTTTCACCAACATTTCCGCCGGATAATCGCGATGTGTTATTTGCAACAACTCCGCCAGCAGGACGAGCCACATGTTGCGGAAGCTGATGGCTTGGTCCTGCAGCGGCACTTGCGCATTGCGCTCTAGCCACGCGGCAAATGCCGGAAACGATTGGAACGTCATGGTGGTGCGGTCCTGTGCCGTGATGGTGGCCAGTTGTTCCGCGAATTCGTGGCAGAAGACACACATCCACAGCATGCCGAACAGTTCCACGGAAGGTGTCTCCACGCGGTCGTGTTGCATGGCGCCGCCAGCGTGTCCGCCGTCCAGGAACAACTGTTCGAAGAGTGGAATGGAAAACGCTTTCCAGTGGTTCAGATTGGTGGTGTTTCGAACCATGTCGCGAAAGGTGTCGTCGGGTACCTCCTCCAGATTCGCAAAAGACGCCAAGGTGTCCTTCGGAACTCCGCCCAACATCGACAACACTTCGCAGGTTTTGGCTTTCGTGACCGGAGTCCACATCGCAGTCGTCGCAGCAACACCGTCACTTCCACCCACGGTGGACGTGGGTGCGCCCCACCCGGACAATTCCTCGTCGAGCGTGTCATCGTCCATCAACAGCGCAGCGTCATTCGACATGGCTCAACTCAATACACACACACACGCGCGAAGAAGTCTCTGCGAACAAGTACCAAAAGAAGAGAAAATCAAATCATGAGGTTGTCGTGAGGAAAGTCGATACAAATGAAAAATTGGATTTTTTTATCTGAAAAAAACGCGTTTATTTAACGATTACACAATTGTCGTAAAAATGGGAAGTGTTGGACGATGCATGCCTTTTGGCGGCAGGTTTTGGCGTGGAGTGTGACCTTGTTTCTGACGTTCTCTTGGTCCACGAGATTGCGGAAATCCCAGTCGACGATCACGTCCAGCTCTTCGCAATTTGCCCAAAGGCAGTAGAAGTCGAGACACTCGGTGAAGTCGGTGTTCGTCACCTGCGATGTGTCCCATTCCCAGCACGGTCCAAACACATTGTCGGTCGCCACCGCCCACTCCGCCATTTCCGCCATGCGGTTGGCGTACGGACAAAACTCCAGGTACAACATCCGGTCCATCGACGCATTCGTCAGCGGAGTCCACGACACCTGTTGCGCCACGTACCTCTGTAACCCGCGGGTTACACCTCGGTGTTTGAGCCAGGCGCAGAGGACAGTGCGGCGATGAACGGCGGGGTTGTGGGTGGGGGGCGGTGGCGGCGCACAGAACGATTCGATGAAGCGGCGGAGGTGTGGCACCGCGGCGATGCCTGGGGCGTGTCTGCTCAGCCACAGGTTCACGGCGCGTTGTGCCACGCGACACAGCTCGCAGCGCAACCACCGCCGTTTGGTCGACGAGGAAGAGGGGTCTGCCGCATCTCGTTCTTGTTCTTCCGTTTCTTCTTCTTCTTCTTCCGCGTCTCGTTCTTGTTCTTCCGTTTTTTCCACGTTTTCCATTGCGTCGATTTCTTCTTTTTTCTTCTGTTTCTTTTTTTTGAGTTGTGCGAAATAACAGTGTGGTGTGGTATTGTATAGTGTTACATCGATGTTAGCGAAAGTGGCACATGAAACACGCAGTGTATCCAATCAGTTCGGTCGCAGCATACACCAAAAGCGTGGCGAAGCGAATCCACGCCTTGCCTTCTCCTTCTTCTTGTTCTTGTTGTTGGTCTTCTCCTCCGTCTTCTTGTTCTCCTCCTTCCCCTTCGGCGGCGGCGGAGTGGACCCTCGGCATCGACCACTGCGACCACTCCGACCACGGCAACCACTGCGTCCACGGCGACAACTTGGGTTTGGTGGCCCAGGGCGGCAGCTCCTCCGGCTCCGCGTCGCAGCCCTCGAACATGTCGCGGGTTTGCCCCATGTGAATCTCATGACACCACCAGAGCGACCGAAAATGTTGAAAGGCGCGACACCGCGCAAACATGGAGCAGGTCGTCGCGTAGATGTCAATTCTCCCCCAATGGGACAGCGGCTGATTGAAGGAGTATGCGTCCGCGAACATATGTCCAAAGTTCACCACGCTGCTGACGTCCCATCGACTCAGCGGCTGATTAAAGGCATGCGCGTGACGAAACATGCATCCCATGTCCGTGACATTGGCAGTGTTCCACGTTCCGACTGTCTGGTTGAAGCAGTGTGCATTCTCGAACATGTTACGCATGTTCGTCACATTGGATGTGTCCCACGTGTGCAGCGACTGGTTAAAACGGGTCGCACAGCAAAACATCTGAGAGGTGTTGATTGCGCCAGACATATCCCACCTGTCCAAAGGTTGGTTGAAGTGCGTGGCACTTTGGAACATGGAATTGGTGGTCAAGGGAGACAGCTGCCATCGATTGATCGGCTGATTGAATGCGAAGCAATCGACGAACATCCCACTGCACCATCGCAGGTTCGGCAAGACCCAGCCGGAAATGTCTTGGTTGAATGTGGAGCACGCCAGGAACATTTCTTCCGCGGATATGAGGGAAGAAGTGTTCCACCACCGGATGTCGATGTGCGCCAACATCTCATCTTCGTGATAAAACAGTTTGTCCATTTTGGTGACATCGCGGGTATCCCAGTGCTCCACTAACCCATATCGATACAACTGCGGATCGTCCAGATAGGCCCGTGTGACAAAATACAAGCGAAAGTCGTCCATGAAGGCCTGCTTCTGCTTGACCCTGCGACTTCGTGTAGTACCCAAATTGTCGCGCTGATATTCCCGCAGTTTCTTGCCCAATTGCCATACTGCTGCCCTGAGAGTGTGGCTGTCGTGCCGACACACGTCGGCGTACTCCTGGACCAGGCGTCGATGGTTTTCGGGCATGCTGCGTGGCGGATGGTCCATCCACCAATGCATTTGCAGGTAGACTTCTTCCAGCGGTGAAAGCGAACCCATGAAAGAAAGCGAAAGGTGTTGTTCCATGTGTCACGTGCGACCAGAAGCGCCACCATATAAAGTTCTGTATCTCTCCTCCGTTCCAACGAACACCCACCCCTCCACACCTCTGCACCTCTACACCCTCGGCAAAATATGGGACAAACTGCTTCGACCACAATCTTCGACAATCCGATGGCCCGCTACATGCGCGCCACGCGACGTTTGCCGAAATTGTGGCGTCGCTTCGGCATCTTCATCTCGCAATTCCATTTGAGCGAGGTCCACACGCGCGTGGTGAGCGAGTTCGTATTGCCGGCAAACACGATCGCGGACGACAACATCCACTATCTGACCCAGATATCGCTGAGCGGCGCCGCACTGGAACACTGGATTGCTGCTTACGGCGGGATGGAATGTATTGCGAAAGACTTTCCCCAGGCCACCGCCTGCGAACACTTGCTGCGCGAGTGTCGCACTGTTCGACAATTGTGTGGTCTAATGGAAGACTGGGACACATCGCTAGTGACCGACATGTCGAATCTCTTTGCTTTCAACGCGGACCTGGTCGCCGCCCAGCTGCTGTGCAAAACGCCCTCACTTTCTTCCTCCACCCCCAAGTCGCCGACTCCCAATCTGTCCCGCTGGGACACCTCCAACGTGACGAACATGAGCAACATGTTTCAAGGAGCTGCGCACTTTAACCAGCCGCTGAACCAATGGAACACCTCCAAGGTAACCAACATGAGCGGCATGTTTCAAGGAGCTGCGCACTTTAACCAGCCGCTGAACCACTGGAACACCTCCAAGGTAACCAACATGAGCAGCATGTTTCAAGGAGCAACGCACTTCAACCAGCCGCTGAACAGCTGGGACACCTCTAATGTAACCAACATGAGCGGCATGTTTCAAGGATCTGCACACTTTAACCAGCCCCTGAACCACTGGAACACCTCCAACGTGACGAACATGAGTTACATGTTTGAAGGAGCTGCGCACTTTAACCAGCCCCTGAACCACTGGAACACTTCCAAGGTGACAACAATGAACAGCATGTTTCAGTGTGCATCCAATTTCAACCAGTCTCTGAGTACGTGGGACATGCGCCAGGTGACGACCATGAAACGTATGTTCAGCATGTTGTTTTGGAACTCCGTGTATGATCAACCGGCGGAAACGTGGCAAGCATCTGCCGACGTTTGCACGGAGAACATGTTTGATGGCTGCAGTCGGATGGAAGCATACAGGCGTATCTCCAACGCCGCGTGGACCCCCGAAGGCCGCGCGGAATTGCCGAAGATGAAGCGGCGCGTGGCAAAGGAGAAACAGGAGCGCATCAACCGCGAAAAACAACGACAGCAAATGATGTTGAATCGGGAGGCCACGTTGCAAAGACAACAGGAAGAATTGGCCCAGCGCCGTGCAGCCAATCGCGAACGTCGCGCGGCACGTCGCCACGCGTACCGACACACCACGCCAGGGGAATGGCACCTCCTCTCTGCCCAACGACAACTGGATCGAATGGTTGCGCGCGCCGCGGCGGCAACTGCCGTGCAAGAGGAAGCACGCAACCACCACCCCTTCTTCTGGCACTCCTTCTTCGACTGACTCATTGCGCTTTTCGCTTCTCCCCCTCCCCCTCACACTGGGTGCCAAATGTGAAGATTGCCGGGTGCCAAATGTGAAGATTGCCGGGTGCCAAATGTGAAGAACATGACAATTGCTGATGTTGGTTGGCATGTTCGGAGTGTGTCCTATTTTGCGGCGCGACATATTTTGCCGAGTCATCAGGACGATGTAGGTGTGGCGGCGGCGGCAGCTGCGGCAACGGTGGGGGTTTTGTCGAGAAGGACTTCGCGGGAGATGTTGTGGATGATTTTGGAGTCTTTGGTCCATTGGTCGCCGCCGCCCTCTCCGCCGAGCGACTCGAGCACCAGACGGTTGTAGGTCTGCGACCACCCGGAGGCGCTGTTTTCGCAGGCGGGGTGGTGGTGGCGGAACTGGCCGACCACCTGCAGGTTTTTGTGCGCGACGGTTTGCACTGCGCGGCGCATGCGCTGTTTCTGGTCGTCCTCTTTCTCCCACCGGTCTTCGTCTTTCACGTACAAGGTTTCCCGCTTCTTGTCCGTGCAGTGAATCGGCCGCTGCGTCACATCCAGCGCGCGCAAATGCGTGGTGATGAGGTTGGTGATGCCCTCCACGTAGCCTGTCTGACCCAGTCGCTCCACATCCGACAGCCGCACCTGGATGGTGTTCACGAAGTCGGTGAGGTTCATCGCATCCTTGCAGGTTTCGTTCAGGAAGAAATGGAGATTGAAGGTGCGGTTGTCATTGTGCGTTGTGTTGTGGTGAATCGTCGTGGTGTGGTTGGTGTGGTTGTTGTTCGTCGTCGATGGTGGCGTTGGCGGCGGTGGCGGCGGGACACTCGACTGTTTCAACCGTTCCATCAACTCCTGGTTACACTCCACCAATTGCGCATTCTGCTTGATCAACGTGAGAATCAACTCCCTGTCTTGCGGCAACAACAACGGTTGCGGTTGCGGTTGCGACGGCGGCGACGGCGGCGACGGCGATGCAGAAGTCAACCAAGGCGATGAAGATGAAGAAGATGAAGAAGATGGAGATGGAGATGGTGCATCGGGTTCCACTGTTGATGTTGTTGTTGCCGCGCAGGTTCCGCCACGTTTGTGTTTCCACACTCCATTGCGCGATTTGTACGAGCGCCCGCAAGTTGGACAGTGGTACATGACGGCAACGTTCACGGCAATGTTCACCGCGATCGAGGAGGATGAGGTAGCAGTGGCAGCGGCAGTGGCGGAAGAAGAGACACTCGACGTGGTGGTAGTGGTGGTGGTGGAAGGCGGCGGGATGTGGTAGCGATGGAGATTATTCTGATGTTTGCGCGAACAGCAGTGTTTGTTCCAGTTGCTGCGCTTGTTGGTTTCGTACTGACACACTGCGCACAACATCTCTGTTTTCGTTCTCAGCACACCCACGGATATGCAATATTGTTGTTCACACAGAGGATTTCATCCCCGCCTTTTCCGCGCCGCATCCTGCACAATTCAACTCACTCTGTTTGTGCTTATTTACCAAGGACAACCCACCACTGCACATTTCTTCCACTTGATTTGACACCGCGATGTCGCAAATGGTCTTTGCCTTCTCCTTTGCCTTGTTCTCCAGTGCCTTGTTCTCCTTTGCCTTGTTCTCCAGTGCCTGCACTTCGGCGGCCGCGGAGGTGCGCTTGCGCGGCACGGCGTTGCGGGATGCATTCGACCGGTTTTGCGTGGAGCAGCGCGGTCGGCGCTACGACGACACGGAGGAGTGGACATACCGCTTTCAAGTCTTCCGCGACAATTTGCGTCGCATTGACCTGCACAATGCCGTGGCGCAGGCGCAGGCCCATGCGCAGGGACTTCCAAACGCGTCGTTGTGGCGCGCCAACGCTTTTGTGGACTGGACCGCGGACGAATTCGAAGATGCGTACAGCAACCGCTTCGGCGGCCTCGACCACTCCCACTGCACCGACGTGACCGCCGACCCCTCCCTGCTCCGCTCGCTGCCGGAACCGGAGCCCACCGTGGACTGGCGCAAAAACGGCGTCGGCATCGACGTGATCGACGAGCGCAAGTACGCCTCCTGCCTAGAACTGGCATTCGAATCACGCCCCGCGCAAGAAGAACACCGAGAAAAAACGGGGGACGGTGTCGCCGCCGCCGCCGCTGCCGCTGCCACTGCCGCCACGGTGTACCGCTGTTGGAAGGTGGATCCGAGCAATGACCGCTTGGTGCGCCAGTTGTTGCAAACGCGTCCCCTCATGGTCTCCGTGCGCATCTACGCCGACGAGCTGCAGTTTTACGGCAGCGGGGTGGTGCAATGTCCCGAGGTGTGCGAGACCTTCGAGGATGATGACAAGAACGAGGACAGGGACAGGGACAGGGACAGGGACAGGGACGGGAATGATTGGGACAAGGAGAATCAACACACCTTGCGCGCGCGAACGCAGGGCATGTTGTTGCTGGGCTACGGCACTGACGAGGCGGGACAAGACTATTGGTTGCTGAAGAATTCGTGGGGTGTGGCCTGGGGCGAAGATGGATATCTGCGCATCGCACGCACCTCCACCTCCTCCTGCTGTCTCATAGCAGAACTCGGCTTCCTCGCTGGCATTGAACCCCCTGAATGAATAGAAACATGGGTGAATGGATGAACAAGCAAAATCAACCTGAACCAAACAAACTGAGGTGTTGCATGGTGTGTATGTGTGTATGTGGTAACATCGTGTAACAAAATTAAGGAATTACAATCATCTGAACGTACAAAAAACAGCGGATTCAGTTTCTTCGTCCGGATCTTCGTTTCTTTGTTTGATTCTTTGTTTGTTTCTTCGGTTCTTCGCGGAGTGGTGCTTGGTCGCTTCTTGACACGGTTTCTTGTCGCGCGGCGTGCGCATCCTGCAAAAACTGCGTCAAGAACTGTCGGGCGAACACTTCGGTCCAGACGCCGCAATGTTTCTGCAGCTGCGCAATGATCGCAAAGCGCATGTCGATGAAGGGCATCTCGGTGTCATTCTTCCAGTCTCCGAACACCACATTCAACGACCACATGTCCACGAGGTAGGCTGACCGTTTGCCAAAGGTGCTGAAGTACATGTAATCCTTGCGAGGAACGTGCGGCAGCGTCCACTTTCTTCGGCCGACGGACATGCGATTGGACACGACGGATTCGGCGAACATGAACCGCGCGTCCTCCACGTTGGGCAAATGCACGCGGGACGCGCGGAAACGCCATCCAAACAAGTTAGGGCGCAATCGTTCCTCGTCGACGCATCCAAAGAAGGTGCCCACCATCCATCGCACGTTGTCCACATTCCACTGTTGCAGCCCGTCAGGCAACCTGCAGCACCCGGCGAACGTCCAGCTCATGTCCCGAACATTGGAGACGTCCCACTCGGACAGGTCAATGTCTTTGTGTTGCATCCGACAAATGTCGAAGTTTTGTGGGTCGAAGCGACCGACTTGCACAAAGAAGAAGAGATCGCGCATGTTGGTGACGAGCGACGTGTCCCACTTTGCAATGGGACCAAACAAGCGCATCATTTCCAGGTACTGCAGTTTTCCTGCGCGCAACAGTATGATATCGTCGTGAGCAGTAATGATGCGGTATGTTTTACTGACCATTGCGAAATGTTTGTCGATGTCGTCAAATTGAATAAATGCGCAACCCGAAAAAAAACGATGTTGCAAAAGTGCTGCCACGCGCACCAGAAAGTGGATGTTGCGGTCGCTGACCACCCCGGGAAAATGCGCAAAGGACGCGACGTGGTCAATCAGTGCATCCGACAATCCTGAGCCACAGGACAGCGCCACGTAGAGCAGACGACGGCGCAGCGGCAGAGATCGCACCCCATCCTTGCGCATCCGATCACCCAGCTGGTAACAACAGTCGAAGAATGCCCGGTCGACATCCACCGTGTACTCTTTCGCAAAGCGGACACGTTCCGCAAAGCGGACAGGTTCCGAAATCAAATCTGGATTGGCCATGTTCAACACCTTCCTTTTCGACCAAGGTTCCTCCTATCGACAAGAAAAAAATGAGTTACTGCACACATTATGGTGTGTCAAGCACGCGGTGCACACGAAACACACAGACAACCACACACCCTCGGTGTGGCCAACCAAAAAAAAAACAATGAACAAACAAAGACAATAAACGCGTTTATCAGTATTAAAATTAAGGAGTGTTACATGGGGGGGTGTGAGTGTAAGAGGCTACCTGAACAGAAAGAGGGTTGGCTTAGTAGGTGAATTGGTTGAGGTGAACGAGTTGTTGGATGGGGCGAAGGAGTTGCTCCAACAGCGCACGTTGAAAGTCGGGGTTGCCCAGGGCGTTGTCCAGCTTGTCCATGTTCGGTTCGGGGTCCAGCTCGCTCCGTTTCAGTTTGCGACTCAGGAGCACGAACAGCATGGCGGGGAGACAGATGTGGTCGAAGAGGCGGCGCGCGGGGAGTTCTTGCCAGCAGGGTTGTTGCGTCTGCTCGTCCATCATGTACACGTACACCTCGTTGGGATGTTGCGTGAAGCGCAGCAAGGGGGGCGCGTTGTGCACGAGGTCGTCGCTGAACAGTCCGTTGGTGCGGCAAATGTCCAGGATGACGCTGCTCACATTGCCCAGTCGGCGAAAGTCCTGTCGATGCTGGTCGGTCAACTCCCAGCGCTGTGCGACGTTGTGGAAGAAATAGTTGGATGCCACGCAGCGGTTCAACGCCGTGGGCACATGGTCCACCACGGGCACCATGCGCCTCGGCACGGGCGGTAGCGCCGCCGACGATTGTGACAGCTGCAATTGCTGCTGCAATTGATACGACGCCGCGAACACGAGGGAGTCCGCACGACCCCGTTTTTGTGCGCTACCACCGACGCCGCCACCATTGCCGCCGCCACGCCGCTTCTTCAAGGGTGCCGCCGCTGCACCAGACGATGCAGATAATGCAGAGGAGGAGGAGAAGGAGGAGACCGAAGCCGACGATGACCGGCCATTGTTGATATCCCACAGCAACGACGACCGTTGCAACGATTCGGACGAAAGCACTTTGGTGACCGTCATGCATACACGAAAAAAAGGAGGGGGGGAGAGAGAGAAGAATACAAACCAGGTGAAAAAATTATGTGAATCCTGGTGCTATGCACTCCACACCCATCCCATGCCATCTCATCTCATCTCATCTCATCCCATCTCATCCCATCCCATCCCATCCCATCAGTCTGTTCCTTTTTTATCTGCAGCGAAGGTATTGATCGCGTCGCCGTTTTTTTGTTGTATTGGAATTATTGGAAAACACCTTTTGCTGACACATTGCCGTCCGTCCGCCATGGAAAAGAAGAATCGCGTGGATTGTGTTCCGGAGAACCCTTGTCCGCCTCCCCCTTCGCCGACGGTGCAATACACGACGGAGCCCACCGGCTTGGTCCTGAACGCCAATGCGAAGCGACGCGGCGTGCCTGCGGGGTACTACCGCAAACGGTCGATGGTGTTGGCGGACTCCTGTCCCACGTTGCACACCGCGGAGGCACACAACGCCACCTTGAAACGCATGCAGCAGACGGCGCAGACGGACGCATCGCGCTACACCGCGGCGTTGAAGGCGCTGGCCTCCGTGGCGCCTGTGCCGCTCGACCCGCGGATTCGTTGGAACAATCTCAGCGACCGATGGATCCCGAGCGTCGCCAGCGCCGGTGTCGTGCCCACCGCGTACAACACCCAGCTGAACCATCGCCGGTATTCGGTCACCTCCAGTCGACCGGGTGGACAACAACCCGGGGGCGTCGGATGCGACATCAAACACGGCTCCTATGAGCGCTACCTCAACCGCCTCAAAGGGGCAGCTCCGCTCCGCGCAAGTCCCGGCAAAACCAGTCTCGTCAGCGGATGTACGTGTTAACCGAAGTTTCCGGGGATCCAATCCAACGCAATCCCAAAAAACAGACTTGGAAAAAAAATATCTCCGTCCAATGCAACAATCACCTCACTCCACGACCCTGTTTGTTCTCTTTACCCACGGTCATCCGCATCTGCATCTGCATCTCATGCCGCAAAAGATCTTCATGTTCATCCCCAGCGGAACACAGCACGACTGGATGACAACCACCACCGCCGTCGCCGCTGCTCTCCCTTCGTCCACCAAAGCCGTCGGAAACAGTGCCAGCGCCTCCAAAAGTGTCACTGCTGGCATGGGCAGCATGATTGCGCGCATCCACGACGCACGTCCTGGATGCGGGTCTTGCGGTCGCTCCCGTTAACAGCGCACAATCCACCACCTTTCTTTCTTCCTTTCTTCCTTCCTTCCTTCTCACCTTCGATAGGTGCTGCTTCCCTTTCCCCTTCCTCTTCTTCCTCTTGTTCTCCTTCCCCTTCCCCTTCCCCTTTTTCGTCGCGGTTGTTTCACGGATCGATGGAGTCTTTGTGTGAGTTGTCGTCGTCGGGGTTGTCCGCGACGGCGTCTGATGCTGTTGCAGTTGCTGCCGCCAGTGCGCAAGGCTTGGAGGCGGCGATAGATGGCTTCTTCTTCCGTGTCGGGCACGGTGGGTGCATCCCGCAGTTGGTGCACGCGGTTTTGCAAATCTTTGGTGGCCAACTGGTCTTGCATCATCTCTCTCTGGGTCTGCACCATCAGTTCGTCCACGGCGCTGGCCTTGCGACGGTCGTCATGCAACCCCTCGCGGTCCAGAAAATCGAGGATGGCGGCCTCGCGGTTCAAGTGTGGGATCGATTTCATCTGACGCTTGATCGCAAGCAACCGCGTGAGCGCTTGCCGCTGCGGCCGCGAGAGGGTCGACGCCAGCGCGGCCTTGTCCTCCTCCAAGCGCGAACTCACGAGGCTGGGATCGAGGCGCACGATTTGTTCTGGCGTCATCGATTGCAATTGCGACACCTGCGCGTACGCATGCTTCTTGGGCCGAAACAACTGTTTGAACGAAGACATGATATGCTAACTGACTGACGAAAAGGAAACACGACAAACAACTGCAGTAATCTACCTTCCCAAAAAAAAACAAATTTGCGCTGTGGCAAAATATGTCACAGCGCAAAATATGTCACAGCGCCAGTTCATCCGTCCATGGTGGTGGTGGTGGTGGCGGCGGAGTCGGAGGGTGCAGAGTCGATGGGGGTGCTGGCGTTGTCTGAGGAATGGTGTCGGACGACGATGATATCGCAGCCGAGTTTGCTGCCGTCAAAGTACCGAAGCAACCCCTCGCGCACCTTCCCGGTGCGTTGGTCGACGTCTTCGTACACGCGATTGTAGACCACGTCACATTCCATGCGCACGAAGACTTTGATGTGGTCCAGCAGCAACCAGATGTCCAAACTGTTGCCCGGGGTGAAGTAATGTTGCCTGTTTTGACACAGCGGAATGATACCACTTGCATTGTACACAGCAAACGCAGACACCGTGTCGCAATCCATGGAGAAGTCGGTGAGTGGATGCGTCGTGTCGTCTGGGGACTGCTCTGCCGCCGCCACACACACATCCAGCAACAGTTTTTTCGATTCAAAATAGCATTCCCGCGCATCCGGTTGACTGGTGGGGTCAACAATCCACGCGCGTGATTCCATTTCCCCAAATCGGTGCCGCAAATAACGCAACGTCGCGCGAATGATTACCACCTTCAGACGCCTCCACTCCGCGGCCGAAAACACCGTGCTCAAATCCCTGATGGTCAATTCCACACTCATGCTTGCAATCAATTCTTCTTCAATGTCTTCAGTGTCTTCAATGTCTTCGGTTCTCTGCGTGCGGTTGCGTTTGCGTGCGGCTGCGTGTGTGATTTGGGACAAAAAACGACAGAGAGAGGAATGCACGACTTCTACCCATCAGTTTAAATGGATTTTCTCCACACACTGCAGCAGCAACACGCGCATCCTCGTCTCTCGTATTTGTCACTACCCTTCTTTCTCTCGTTGTCTTCTTCTTCTTTCCCTTTTTTTTCCCTTCGCGTCGAATCCGTACCCATGTGGACTGCCGGCCAACAACCATTGCTCTCGGGCAACGCCAACACTGCCTCGGTCACGGTGTACCCCTCTCTTCAGAAACACCGCGCCACCTTTTTCCAGACCCAGTTCTTCCGCACCGTGTTGCCGCCCCTCTGCGCCCCACACACGTGCTACAATGTCAGCAAATCACTCTTCTACCAACCCCCCTGCAACAGCAGCTCCGTTCCCTCCGTCGGCCGATCCTCCGCCGGATACCTCGCCACACGCCACCGCGCCGGCGGACGCGCCCTCTAACACAACCAACAGCGGCAAAATATGTCACATCGGCAAAATGTGTCACGCCTCCACGGCCTTGTCCATGTTTGCTTCCCGCGCATTGTTGCGGATTGCATACACCTGTGGCTGCGGCTGGTGGAGTGCCACTGCGACGGGAGGCGCCGAGGGAAGCTCCCAAGAAGACGAACTGTCCAGCAGTGCATCGCGCTTGTGCAGGAACTCAGGATTCTCTATCCTGGTCAACGAGCCAGGCAAACGATTCCGCACACTGTGCGGCGTGGTGAACGGATCGTCGCGTGGACCTGAGTTGTTGTTGTCGTTGTTGTTGCTGCTACTACCATAGTTGGGTCCGCGCAACTTGCGCATGTCTTCTTCGGAAGGGGCGAACCCAGCCTTCTCGGAATAAGGGAGCACCGTGGCACCGCGGCGCGACCGACGGAACAGCATGATCACCCCCGGCTGCGTGCGACGCCCAATAGGTCGCGTCTCGCGCGCAAAGGTGTCTTCGCTGGCATACACCAAGTCATCATGCGAGATGAACACCGCGCGATCGTTCTCGATGAACACCCGTTCTGCCGGCGGCCGCAAGTCGGCGACCGCGTTGATCCACGCCATCTTGTACTCCATGGACAACTTGTCGTCCTCATCCCCCATCTCGTACGGGAAGTTCACAATGTCGCGCACACGCTTGCGCAAGGCCGAGAAGCGCAGTTGGTTCTGCAGAAATTGGCGGATGACCATCTGCACCGACAACTGCACTTCTTCCTTCACACTCACCGTGATTTTCACCCCCTCCACAAACCCCACCAACGTGTTGATGAGATGGTTCACGCAGCCCGTGAAACACGTGTCCACCGATTCATCCACTTCGGTGATCAGGCGCTCCATCAACAACGCACGCTCCTCGTGGTGCACCACCGCCCACCACACCAGCGCAAACAACTGCGCATAACTGATGCGCAAGATGGGATGCGCCTCCTGCGTGTGGCACGACAAATGCAGGAACTGATGCAACTTGCGCACCTCGGGATGCTCCTCAATCACCACCATCGACTCCACCGCCATCGCCGTTGCCGCCGCCGCCGCGTTCCCCTCCTCCTCCATCACGAGGTTCGCAGTCACCAACCCCGCGACCTGGGCCTCATCCCCATTGCTCTCCACAACAACAGGCGGCAGCGCCACCACTTGCTCCGGTTCCACCGCGATGAACACAAAGTCGTCGTCATCGTCGTCATCGCGAACCTCTTCTTTGTCTTCTTTGTCTTCTTTGTGTTCTTTGTCTGCTTCCTCCTCATCTTCTTCCGTCGCTGCGGATGCGACAAAAGACGGCGGCAAAGGTGGCAAAGGCGCCGAGGGTTCCAGGTGGGCGCCCAAGTCCACCTTCTGGTCCTGCTGCTCCATCTGCAGGCATCCGCGCAGACGCCGCATCTCTTCCAGCATTTGGTCGCGACACTCTTCGAAGGAGGGCACCGAATCCATCAAGTGATTGGCCTCCAAATAGCCCACCAGCGCTTGCACCGAGCGCACGGCACTGCGGTTCACCGACACCGAGTGTGCACTTTGGGGATGGTACACGTGACGCACAAAGTGCATCGTGCGCCAATCGAGGTTGGCGTCTCCTTCGCCCACACCATCCTTCTTGTCGTCTTCCTTCCTTTCCAGCTTCTCCTCTTCCTTCGCGTCTTCCTTCTTTTCTTCCTCGGGGAAAATGGTGCGCTTCAACAACTTGACCATGTGGTGGATGTTGACACTGTCGTAGTTTTGCAACGTGACAGGATTGTGTGTGTAGCGATGTTGCATCTTCATGTCGCACCATTTGCCACCATCCCAGGGGTGTTTGATGCGATTGTACGAAAAATTGCCCACGGTCTGTGGATGCAACTCCCACCACGCACGCGGCACTTCCGTCAAGTGATTGAAGCGGACGTTGAACTCCCTCACTGCATTCGCGATGAAATCATCCTCTCCTTCCCATTTCCCCTTTCCTTCCCCTGTCAGCGGCTCGGGCTCCAGCTCCAGCTCCAGCTCCAGCTCCAGCTCCAGCTCCGGCTCCGGCTCCGGCTCCGGCTCCGGCTCTTGGTGCGGCTCCGGATGCGGCTCCACAGTGTTCTTTCGAAACTTGATCACCTTTTTCACGCGCTGCATGATGGTGTTGCTGCCGCCACCAGCTGTCAGCGGCTTCCGCGACTGCAACTTCGATTGTGCCTGTGCCTGTGCCTGTGCCTGTGCCTGTGCCTGTGCCTGTGCCTGTGGCCGCGGCGTCAGCGGTGGCGGCGACCATTTCCACGGCAAGCGTTCGATTTTGGCGTGGGTGATGACCACGGTGCGCAGGCGCGGGCAATGCGACAGGCGCGGGAAGGTGGTCATGTTGGTGAATTTGAGGATGAGCACCTCCAGATGGGGAGCCACCTCGTCGGGAATCACGATCGTCTCCAGGGGCATGTGTTCGATGTGCAAGACGCGCAGGCGCGGCGGAAACACCACCTCCGTGTTGCGGCATTGAAACAGGATGATCTCCACGATGTCGTTGAAACACACCGATTTCCCAATCACTTCTTCGTACTGCCGCAAGAAGAGATTGGTGTACTCCACGTCAAACAAGCGATTCGCCGCCAAATTGCCCAGCGCACAGGTGTGTTCCTCATTGCCCGTGCGGAACTGCACCACCGAACACGTCGGGTCCAGTCGATGCATGCCGCCGCCAGCCGTGCTGTTCATGGCCAAGTTGGTCACGGACGACGATGCAGGGGGAGGAGAAGCAGTTGCTGCAGGGGGAGAAGAATCCGATGGCATGGCAAGGAAGTGAATGCGTTCGTTCAAACAAGGGAATGGGTAAAGTGTGTGTTGTGTCTGCTTTGCGTGGACAAAAAACTAGTTGTTGTCGCACGCGCAACGATTTAAGTGCTTTTTGTTTCAGTGCTTCAGTGCTTCAGTGCTTCAGTGCTGCGTCTGCGTCTGCGTCTGCGTCCGCGAGGTTGATGCCACCCACCACGCCTGAATGCGCGTCACGACGATGATGGTGCCAAAAAAGAAAAACAACGCGCGTGTTTCCAAGTCGATCTCGTAGGGTGTGTGGCGCAGCGGCCAGAACAAGTACACCATTAGCGCGCCCAACAACAGATTGAACCACCACTCCACCTCCGACTTCCAGCGCAGCACCATCTGATCTTCGCGGCGGCGATGCAACCAAACATGCAGAACGAGGTACGCGACGGACAACAGGAAGAAGATCAATTTCAAGACAAACAACAGGGTCACGTACTGATCCACGGCACTACTCACCATCCCTTCACTCCTCTTCTTCATCTTCTTCTTCATCTTCTTCTTTGTCGCCGCCATTCTTCGCACACAAATGGACTGGACTGTGGGTTGCACGGTATGTATACGTTCTCCTGCGAACAAAAAACGGCCCGCAGGCCGGTCTTTGCAACACTTTTTTTCTGCAGAGAAAGATATCAATCAAATCCGACCTGCCGAACCGAACCGAACCAAACCAAACCAAAGAAGAACCATGCCCACCCGAAAATTGACTCCCTGGAATCTGTTCGTGAAGAAGATCTTCCGCGAAGGCAAGGCGCGCAACCCCAAGTACCAGTTCAAAGACGCGTTGCGTGACGCCAGTCGCCGCAAGCGTGAAATGGGCAAAATGTCTTCCGCTTCCTCCGCCTCCGCCTCTTCCTCCGCCACCACGATGTCTTCTGCCGACTCTGCTTCTGCCGACTCTGCATCATCATCCCCCACATCATCCGCATCCTTCTCCGCAACCGCCACATCCCACCATCGTCGCCGTCACAGTCACCATCGCCGCTCCAAACACAAGACCCACCATCGCCGCACCAAACACAAGACTCATTCGCGCCGCACACGCACCCGCCGCCACCGTCATCATTAAATTAACTGAGCAAGTCTGTTGTGTATGTGTGTATGTGTGTATGTGTGTGGGGTAACCAAGTAATTCAGACATGTTAGCGCAGTACAACGCACATCCTCGCGACGCATTGGTGTCCTTTGAAGAAACAGGACACAAATACACCATTCTGGGCGAAGACAGTGCGCGCTTCGTCTCGGTGACCACCTTGGTCAAACGCATGTTCGCCGAATTCGATGCCGTCGCCGTCATCACGCGCATGATGAGTGGTCCCAGCTGGAAACCGGGTCACAAATATTTCGGCAAGACCATGGAACAGATCATGGCAGAGTGGCGCAACAACGACGCCGCCCTGCGCGGAACCCTTCTCCATGCCCAGATCGAGCGCTTCTACAACAACACCGAGTGTCCATATCCCTGCACCCACCGCGAACTCTACGCCTTTGTCCTCCGCGAACAACAACTACAACAACTCCAACCATTGGCCGCCGCCGCCACCTTGCCCTTGCCTGCCGCAACAACTACTGCAACGACAACGACAACGACGACAACGTTGCCCACGCAGGAGGTTGTTTCGGAGTGGCAATACTTCCTCAACTTCGTGCGCGACACGCCGTGGCTGCAGCCGTACCGCACGGAGTGGCGAGTGTTCGATCCCACCACATGCATCGTGGGCAGCATCGACATGGTGTTTCTCGACTCGCGCGACAACTCCATGTGGATCTACGATTGGAAGCGCGTCAAGGAAATCGCGCAAATCAATCGATATGCGCGCAACAAGTGTTGTCTCCATCCTTCGTTGCCGCACATCCCCGACGTCAACTTCTGGCACTACGCCCTGCAACTCAACACCTACCGCACCGTCCTCCAAACCCCCGCGTACGGATTCGCCATCCGCGGATTGCGACTCGTGCAGCTCCACCCCGACATGCACGACTACATACTGCACGACGTTCCCCTGATGCACGACGAAATGACCTGCGTCTTCCACTATCGCAGCGAAGAAGTCGTGCAGGACACCGCCACCGCGCGCAACTCGGAGGGAGACGCCGAGGGACGCCAACTGCAGCTCCTCCAATCCATGGAATTCATCAAAATGGATATATAGACAAACACCACCCCATACTGTCACACACTCTCTCTCACAACACAATAGACAATAGACAATAGACAATACACAAAAAAAACACAAAACACCACATGTGGCTCTGGTGCATCTGGTTCTTTCGTTCCTTATGGGAATGGTACGTGGAGATCGAGCAGGCGCTGAGTATCATCTTGTGTGCGCCAATCTACGAAGAGGAAAAGGATGGCGGCAGCGCCAAGAAAGACGAGGCCAACAACAAGAAAGACGGGGAAGGGAATGGAGATGATGATGATGATGATGATGATGATGATGCAGCATCGAAGAAGAGGGTGGCGCGTGAGAATCCAGAACTGTGCCGCGAACGCGAACGTGCCGCGCAGATGAAGGCGTACGAAGGATTGTACGTGGAGCACGTGCGCGCCATGGGAAAAAACCAGCGTGCGCCAAATGGAGAGGGCAAGGACAAGGACAAGGACATTGAAGATGCGACGACCAAATGGAAACACTTGTTCTTGTTGGAAAAGACGCCGCTGGGCAATGTGTTGATGCAATACGACGCCAAAGCGGAACATTTCACCTACTTCAGCGACACAAGCATCCCCTATCGCTTCCTGGAAACGGTGGCACGCAAGTTCGTCAAGACCTTTCGCTGCCGGGAACTGTACATCGACATGGAAGAGGAATTGCGCACGTTGCGTCTGCGCCACGTGCACGAACAATGTGCGGAGCAGAAACGATCCGAAGGACTGGAAGAGGAAGCCAAGCCCAAAAAGTCGGTGTTCGCCAAGTTGAAAAGCTACAACAAACAAGCGGGTGCGGGACCGACGCCCGGCGGGGCGGGGCCTGCGCGCAACAACCTCAACAACCCTGCGTCGCAAGCCTTGCGCGACCAACAACTGAAGGAAGAAATCCAGTTGAAACAACGCGCCAATCGATTCCACCACGAAGGCAAACTCGCCAACTTTTCCTTCCTGCAAAAGGTGAAGCCCGAAGTCGTCAACCAACGATTGACCCTGTCCTTCGCCGACTTTCAACGCGCCCGCCGCGAACAACAAACACCCTTTCCTCTGCCCGAAATCCGCGGGAAACCCAACCTCGGCAACCGCATCTAATTCGTGTGTTTCAACTTGCGTGTCT
>JACCDI010770035.1_pt1 | contig 35828 bp, 37 predicted proteins | sample 7442791 | NCBI WGS metagenome assembly JACCDI01 (sample SAMN15323434, study PRJNA562643) | freshwater metagenome | isolation source: river surface water | place: USA:Blue River Watershed | collected 2017-08-15 | reverse complement strand
TTTTAATTCAAAAAGGAAAAAATACATGTTAATTATTTCGATCAAAGAGAACGAGTCAATTGATAAAGCCCTTAAGCGCTTTAAAAAGAAGTTTGAAAAAACAGGTGTAGTAAAAGAATTACGTAGAAGATCTGCTTTTGAAAAACCATCAATCGCTCGTCGTACGGAAATGATTCGTGCTGCCTATAAGCAAAAGACATACGGAAATATCAACAACTAGTTTGTTTCGATTTTTCTTAGAATTGACTACTTTCGATCTATGAATCGCGAAGTAGTCAATTTTTTTTTACAACATCTTCAAGTAGAACGGCGATTAAGTCCTTTAACGCTGCGATCCTACGAAATTGACCTCCTCCAATTTCTTGATTTCTTGGCGCTCGACACCCTTCAAATTAACGAAATCAAGCCCCAAACCATTCGATTATGGCTCGTAGCGCTATCCAATCAAGGCATTCAAAACCGATCGATTAATCGGAAACTTGCTACACTTAGAACCTATTTTAAATACTTACAACGCCGCGGCGATGTAACAGAAAATCCCATGCAAACCATCCGTATGGTTAAAACGAGTAAGTCGCTTCCAACTTATTTACGCGAATCTGAAATGGAACAGGTTTTTGCCCAGCAAGTTTTACCGAAAAACACCTTCGAAGAAGTACGCGACCAACTTGTATTAATGCTACTCTATGGAACGGGTATGCGTTTGGCAGAGTTAATTCAACTGTCGAACCAACAAATAAATCTTGCTTCAAAAACCTTACGGGTTATCGGGAAACGCAACAAGGAGCGTATCATTCCAATGCCCCAACTGCTGGTTGACCTCGTCAAACAATATCAATCACTTAATCCATTTCATAGCCAATCCTTGCTGCTAACCAACAAAGGGGAACCCTGTTATCCCATGTTTGTCCAACGATTAGTAAAGAAATATTTGGGGGAGGTCAGTACAATGGAGAAACTATCTCCACACGTGTTGCGGCATAGTTATGCGACCCACTTATTAAATCGAGGTGCGGATTTAAATGCTATTAAAGAATTATTGGGGCATGCGAATCTTGCGGCCACACAGGTATACACGCACAATTCCATGGAAAAATTAAAAGAGATCTATAAACAAGCGCACCCCAAAGCCTAACGGATCATGGGACCTTGTTGGTTTATCTGAGAAACATAATACTCAGAACCAATCCCAACCGAATTAAAGGCCTTAGACATCGCGATAGCCACTTGATTCGCAGTCTCTTCTCCTTTCGACAAGGCAAACAAGGAAGGACCCGACCCTGAAATGGAACATCCTAATGCACCAGCTCCCAATGCGGCTGCTTTAACTTCTTGAAATTGAGGAATTAAGATAGACCGAGCAGGCTCCACAATGACATCCACGAGTGAACGTCCAATCAAATCATAGTCTGCAGTTAACAAACCTGCTACTAAACCCGCTACATTACCCATTTGGGTAATCGTTTTACCTAAGGTTATTTCCTGCTCTAAGATCCGACGCGCATCTTTGGTATTCACCTCGATCTGCGGATGCACAATACTCGCATACAAATCCGTCGGCGTTTGCAGTTGGATGATATCCAAAGGATCATAACTCCGAATAACAACAAAGCCGCCCAACAGACTAGGTCCAACATTATCGGCATGGGCAGAGCCGCATGCAACACGTTCGCCTTCCATCGCGAAAGGCAACAAATCTTTCTGACTTAATGGCTTACCCATCAACTCATTCGCGGCAAAAACACCTGCCACAGCAGAAGCAGCTGAAGACCCCAAACCGGAACCTAAAGGCATGTCTTTGTGCAAGGAAAGCTCAAAACCCTGATCAGGCTGACCGATAAATTCCAAATACTTTAAAATGGCTATACCCGCGGTATTTTTGGCAACTTCTTTAGGCAATCGGCCATCATCTCCCGTAATTTCTTTAATCACAATCCCAGGAGTCGACTTTTTCGTCAACACTACCTCATCACCAGGTCGATTAACCGCGAAACCAAAAATATCAAATCCACAAGCTACATTCGCTACCGTTGCTGGGGCATATACGCGTATACTTTCCATATTATGACAAATAGCTACCGATTGAAACAATATCCGCAAAAACGCCAGAAGCAGTCACTTCCGCACCCGCACCAGGCCCTTTAATCACCAAGGGACGATCATGGTAGCGTTTTGTTGTAAAGGCAATAACATTATCAGCACCATCCATCTGATAGAAGGGGTGATCAGCACCAACCGCACGCAATCCAATCGATATCTTTTGATTTTCTAATTTGGCAATATACCGCAGCACTTTCTGATCGGCATACGCTTCATTCACCATGGCTTCAAAGTATGCATTCGCCTTGTCTAATTCCTCAAAAAAAGCATCCACCGTAGGAGCAGCCTCACAGGCAGGTGGAATAATTTTTTCGATGGTGATATCAGCAAATTCCAATTTCAAGCCGATTTCTCTACTCAAAATCAAGATCTTACGCGCCACATCCATACCACTCAAATCTTCGCGCGGATCTGGCTCAGTATAGCCTTTCGCCTTCGCTTCACGCAATACGGCAGCGAACGATTTACCAGGCACAAATTGATTAAACAAGAATGATAAAGTTCCCGAAAGGATACCCTCAATCTTTTCAAAGCGGTCACCGGAAGCGATTAATCCTTGCAAGGTATTAATAACGGGTAAACCAGCCCCCACATTCGTCTCGTACATAAACTTCACCCCTTTGCTTAACGCTGTTTGGTGCAAAGCCGCATATTGTGCGTAAGGTCCAGAATTTGCGACTTTATTCGGGGTTACGACCGAGACATTCGATTCAAAAAGCCCTAAATAATGTTGGTGTATTTCCTTACTTGCCGTACAATCCGCGAAGATAGAATTGGGCAAGTTTAATTGTTTAATTTGACCTACAAAAGTATCTAAAGACGCCGAAACACCCGTTGAATCCAATAATTCAATGGCTTGATCAATCGGTATACCAACCGGATTAATTAATTGTTTGCGCGAATTCGCGATGCCGACCAATTGGATGCGTAGGCCTTTGTATTTTTCTAAATAATGTTCTTGGCCGACCAATTGCATCAACAATGTTTTACCAATCAAGCCAGCGCCCACTAAATACAAGTTCAAAGTCTTGATTTGAGAGAAGAAGAATGTCTCATGAATCACATTCAGAGCCTTTGAAAGATCTTTTTTCTCAATGACGACGGATATATTCAACTCGGAACTACCTTGCGCCGTCGCAACAATGTTTATTCCATTTTTACCCAAAACGGAGAATAATCGCCCACTTACACCTGTATGCTTACGCATCCCCTCGCCTACTACAGCGATGACAGATAAATCTTGTTGAATGTCAATGCCCTCAATATCACCTGATGCAATTTCTTGTGCGAATTCTTTGGCTAAAATCTTATCAACCTTTGAGGCAACTTGTGGATCAATGGCAAAACAAATGGAATGTTCTGAAGAAGCCTGCGATATCAATACGACTGAGATCTTCTCTTTGGCAAGCACAGTAAACAACTTGGCAGAGACGCCAGCAACTCCTATCATTCCAGAACCTTGGACATTCACAAGTGCCAATTCATCAATGGAACTTATTCCTGTGATAATAAAAGGACTCGGTGATGAAACCTTGGAAACAACAGTCCCTTCAAATGCTTGATTAAAAGTATTCAACACCCGAATGGGTATATTTTTCGCGAAAGCTGGTTGCAACGATGGAGGGTAGATAACCTTCGCACCAAAATGTGTTAATTCCATCGCTTCTGCATAGGAAATCGAAGGAATCGTGAAAGCTGCGGCCACTTTTCGTGGATCTGCTGTCATCATGCCATCGACATCCGTCCAGATCTCAATCTCATTCACTTGCAAAGCCGCGCCAAAAATAGACGCAGTATAATCAGAACCTCCCCTTCCTAATGTGGTAGTATCTCCAGCTTCATTGGAACCTATAAAACCTGTAATCAAAGCGATTTCATACGGATGTGCATTGAAATCTGCTTGAATCAAGGCATTCGTCTCAGCGAATCGTACTTCAGCCTTTCCGAACTGATGATTTGTTTTAACAACATCTCGTGCGTCCAAAAATCGAACAGGCAAACCACGTTGCTTCAAAATTGCCGTAATTAAAGCGGTTGATAAGCGCTCACCAAAACTTACTAATAAGTCGGAGGTCTTCGGCGAAATCTCTTGAATCAAATTAATACCTTTCAATACGTCACGTAATTCATTGACCAAGGTACGAATCTGGGCAATGACTTGTGATTGTGCAGTAACCGGAATAAAATGACGTATTACCTCAAAATGACGCGCTTCTAAGGCTTCGATGATCGTGGGCTCAAGCGACTTTTTACTAGCCGCAGTTGAACCTGCTGCTAATAAAGCATTGGTTACGCCACTCATGGCAGAAAACACAACAGCGAAAGAAGATTTTACTTGATGATTGGCTTCGATAATTGCCAAAACTGATTCGATACTCGCAATGCTCCCACAACTGGTACCACCGAATTTTAATATTTTTTCCATTAGAAAAGAAAATGAAATGATCCTTAGCTCTACAAACAGCTAAGTAAAGTCTACAAATATACTAGTTTAAGCGGTATTTCCCCCAAGAACTCTGTGCCCTTTCCGTTTTCTTTTCGAAATTTTCTGATAATTATCAGACAAGATGGAAATAGTACCATCTACTTCTAAAACCGCCAAATTCACATCAGTAATCGAACTAACACCATGTTCGCGAATGGCAGCATTCAATTGCTCGAGATCTAAAGAGGCATTTGCCATAGCAGCATCATTTACATTCCCTTGATAAACTAAGATTATAGGCTCCCCTTCAACTACTTTTCGAAGCGAAGGAAACAGAAACTCAAGTTTTTTTATAACGAAATTAGCCGAAAATAAGGCAAAAGCTGCTACCAATCCTCCCGAAAGCGATGAATCAGAGCCTACCATGGCATTTTGAACGGAGTTTGAAATCAATAAGATAAACACAAGGTCTACAACAGACAATTGTGCAAATTCTTTCTTCCCAAAAAGACGAATAGCCGCCACGATGAAAACGTAGACGGCTATTGACTTGAGGGCGATGATAACATAGCCTTCCATATTACTTTTTCTTTTCGGCTGCCATCACCATTGAAAGGTTATTCTTAGCAGCTAAATCATATACATCCGTTAAATCTTGAACCGTTCTTGATTTATCAATGGAGATAATCAAGGAATTGGCTTTTTTCGTTTTTAAGATTTCTTTCAATTGGCCATCTACTTGATCCAATGCAAAAGGTGTTGCATTTCCATCAATGAAGAAGTTATTGCTCGCATCCACAGATACCCGAATGGATTCCACGACGGGTGGAGTCACTTTCGTCGAATCTGCTTTTGGCAACAATAAACGAATCGCATCCGGAGATGCCAAGGTCGAAATCATTAAGAAAAACATCAATAGAAAAAATAGAATATCCGCTAGGGCGCCTGTTTCTACTTCCGATGCTTCTCGTTCGCGCTTTCTAAAATTCATAGGATAATTTATTTTTTATTGGCTGGCTTGTGTAACAAGTCAATGAAATCCATGGCTACAATTTCCATTTTGTTAATCGAACGATCAATCATCGTCGTCAACAAAGTATACATGACATAAGCAATAATACCTACAATCAAACCCGATGCAGATGTCACCATCTTCTCATAAATACCTGAGGCAATCGTTGAAATTTCGATTTTGTTCGACGTCGAAATGTTGTGGAATGTACGAATCATACCCGTTACCGTTCCCAAGAATCCAAACATTGGTGCAATACGTGCAATTGAACTTAAGATACCTAAGTTCTTCTCCATGTTATAGATTTCCAACTTCGCTTTATTTTCAATCGCATCTTCAATATCACGAATTGGTGAGCCTAAACGGCCTAAACCACGCTCTAATAAGTTAGCAATTGGGAATTTTGAATTTTTGCAATAAGTCACAGCACCTTGAATATTACCCGCTAAAAGCAATTCATTGATGTTATGAAGAAAATTCTCATCAATACGAGATGTTTTGCGAATGTATAAGTAACGCTCAATGAATAAAAACAAGGCAGCTGTAAACAAGAATAAAATTGGATACATGACATATCCCCCTTTTTCCAATAAACTTAATACAGTGAATTCCTCGACTTGAGCAGCATCTAACAGAATAAAATTAAGATGTGAAGACATATAGCTTTGTTGAAAATTTTAATGATTTAATATAAACTTAAAGTTGGCCAAAAATATTGTCTTTTTCAAAAATATAGACCGCATTTATTCAAATAATTATTGACTCTTGTACCAAAAGCCTTCTTTAAGTGAGTACATTGACATCCAAAGCTCTTTAATAGATGTCTTACCGAGTACCTGTGCAATTAGGTGATTCGCATAAGGTAACATGCTTGCACGAAAAGCCTTCATCCCTGGAATTGCTTGCCTTTCCGTCAAAGTCAATTGAGCCATTTGGTCCATTAAGTCAAAAAAAGCAGCCAAATTCAACGGATTAGCTTTGTCCATTTGCGTTAAATACCCTTGCGCCAATTGAATATCCGCCAACGTCTCAAAAGCACCTGCAGCACCAATTAGATAAACAGGACGATGTTCTTCACAAGCCGCATACAGGGTAGTTAACCCAGCCTGTATATAGGCATCTAAATTTTTTGATACGCATGCATGATACTCACCCTCCAGATTAAATAGCGATTGCAATTTCAGCCCACCTAACTCCAAGCTTGTTTTAAATAAAATCGTTTGGTTTTGGAAGAGAATAAACTCTACACTTCCTCCACCGATATCCATCACTAAAGAAACTTCGTTCCAAGGGTCTGGCAATGAATGCCGAATGCCCTGAAAAATATAATCGGCCTCTTGAATTCCCGAAATGACTTGAATAGGTATTTCTAATTGCGTTTCAACGAGTTCAATAAATGCGCCTGCATTTCGCGCATTCCGCAGAATACTCGTTCCAATCCCTTGAATGGAAACACACCCTTTGTCTTGTGCATGCCAACGAAATCGTTCCAAAGCTTCTAAGGCCCTTGCCATGGCATCCAACTGCAAAAGGCCCGTATCCATGGCCCCCTTACCTAATCCAACTGGACGGTGATCTTCATATAACACGTTCATTTTTCCATCCGATGATTTTTTTTCAGCGATTAATAGCTGAAAGGTATTCGTTCCTAAATCAATAATCGCGCGCGGCTTTGGCATCCTATAAGGGTTTGGAACAAAAGTACATCGAAAGGCTGTTTATTAAAAAACAATTCGTAATTTAGAACCTATTCCAACCCAAATTTCCTAGATGCTGGATCCTGAATTTGATGACCATAAGGAGGATATTCAATCTTCGTTAAATCGCTTCGAAAAAATGCTCAACGAGGATGAGAATTCATTCTTTGATTTGGACACCTTGGAGCAAATCGCGGAGCATTATTTCATCCAAGGAAAATTCGACGAAGGCTTAAAGGCCTGCAACATTGGATTAGAACATTTCCCTTATACATTAGAATTAATTACGTTAAAGGCCCAAATACTGGGTGAAATGCAGCAAGCCGAAGCCGGCTATGAATTGATCGAAAACGCGATGCTGCTCTTCCCTACCGACCTCGACTTGTTGATGGTAAAAGGTTCACTTTTGAGCCAATTAAAGCAACACGAGAAGGCCGTGGAGATTTTCCTGCATATTTTGGAATATGCAGAAGAAAAAGACGACGTTTATTTCCGCTTGGGCCTGTGTTATTTAACTTGGCCTAAACCACGGGAAGCGGTAGACATGTTCAAGAAATCGCTCGAGCATAATCCTGAGAATGAGAATGCACTTGTTGAGCTTGCAAATGCATTGGACGAAATCGGAAAAATTGAGGAGAGTATCCCTTATTATGAAAAGTTTATCGACCAAGATCCCTTTTCCTATACCGCATGGTATAATTTAGGCATCGCCTATTCCAAACAGAAAAAATACGAAAAGGCAATTGATGCTTACGAATATTCGTTGGCCATCGAACCCACCTTTGCCTCTTCCCTATTCAATTTAGGCAATACCTATATGAATTTGGAGGAATATGTGAAGGCGGAGGAAGCTTACCGACTTTGCCTGCAACATGACGAACCGAATCCGGAGTTATATTGCTGTTTAGGTGCCAGCCTAGAGCGCCAAAAACAATTTAATGAGGCGCTAACCTATTACAAAGATGCGGTCAAAATTGATCCGCTGTGGGACGAAGGATATTATGGATTGGCCGTTTGCTTGACCGAATTAGACAAATGGTTTGAGTCCTTGCATTTTCTCAAAAAGGCAATCAAGCTGAATGAGACGAATCCGCTCTATTGGACGGGGTTAGCAGATGTGGAAGCCTATTTAGGCAATGCGATTTCAGCTGACGAGGCCTTCCAAAAATCCCTCGAATTAGATTCTTTTTTTGCTCCTACCTGGGTCAAATGGGCACAAATGCACTTTGAATTAGGCGATTATGAAAAATCTGCCGACATCATGTTATCTGCCATCGATGAATTACCTGAAGAGGCTGAATTGTACTATCGTTCAGCGATCTTTTTAATTAAAGCTGCACAGTTCAAAGAGGCTTTTCATTTCTTAGAAACGGGATTAATGCTGGACTATGACAAACATGTCCTCATTTTTGATTATTTCCCAAATTTGGAAACTCAGAAAGCTATTTTCAAGTTAATTCAGCAATACAAGAAATAAGCTCTTTCCAATGGCCCCGATTTTCTGCCACTTATCCAAAAGCTTGCGCCTGATAAATCAACTTCATTAAATTCGTAAAATTTATAACTGTTTCTCATGAAAAAACTACTCTACACCGGTTTGGCGGTACTCTGCCTAGGAAGTAGCGCATTTGCACAGCAAAAGCCAAAATCCTTACCTATTCCTGAAAAAGTCACTGCGGCTGAAGGGATTACGGAATACAAATTAGCCAACGGCCTACGGGTTTTATTATTCCCAGACCCATCCAAACAAACCATCACGGTAAATATTACGTATTTAGTAGGCTCACGTCACGAAGGATATGGCGAAACCGGAATGTCCCATTTGTTGGAACACATGGTATTCAAAGGAACCAAAGAGAAACACAAAGAAGTTGCCAAAGAAATCTCGGATCACGGGGCTCAATTCAATGGAACAACTTGGTTAGATCGTACGAATTATTTCGAAACCTTTGCTTCAACCGATGAAAATTTAGATTGGGCATTGGATATGGAAGCGGATCGCATGATCAACTCGCGTATTTCCAAAAGCGAGTTAGAAACTGAAATGACGGTGGTTCGTAATGAATTCGAAATGGGAGAAAACGACCCAGGTTCAATTTTGATGGAACGCGTAGTATCGACAGCCTTTTTGTGGCACAACTATGGTAACTCGACAATCGGCGCGCGCTCTGATATTGAAAAAGTGCCTATCGAAAACTTGCAAGCCTATTACCACAAATATTACCAACCGGATAATGCCGTTTTATTAGTGGCGGGTAAATTTGACCCGGGAAAAACACTCAAATTAATCAATGAGAAATTTGGTGTAATTCCTCGACCAGAACGCGTGTTAACCCCAACCTTCACGGCAGAACCGATACAAGATGGCGAACGTGAGGTAATTTTGCGTCGTGTAGGTGATGTACAACAAGTAGGTATGGCTTACCATATTCCTTCAGGTTTACATCCTGATTATATTGCTTGTGATGTATTGGTTGACTTATTAACAGATGCGCCTTCAGGACGTCTTTACAAAGCTTTAATTGATACGAAGAAAGCTTCCAGCCAATTCGGGTATACGTTTCAGTTAAAAGAACCAGGCTTGGTGTATTTTGGTGCCGAGGTATTGAAAAACAAATCAATAGACTCCGTGAAAAACATCATGATTGAAACGATTGAGCAATTTGCCAAAAAGGCTCCGTCACAAGAGGAGGTAGATCGAATCAAGACGAAAGGGATTAAAAACATTGAATTGTTATTGAACAATGCCCAACGGGTGGGTGTAGGTTTATCGGAATACATTGCTCAAGGAGATTGGCGTTTATTATTCCATACACGTAATTTATTGGAAAAAGTAACAGCAGCTGATGTTCAACGGGTAGCTGAAAAGTACTTTAAATCGGCGAATCGTACATCAGGTGTGTTTTATCCTACCGAAAAACCAGATCGTGCCGAAATTCCAGAAGCAAAAGATGCCACTGAGGTATTGAAAGACTTCAAAGGAAAAGCAGCCGTTGCAGAAGGAGAAGCATTTGACCCATCTCCAAGCAACATTGATGCACGTACTAAAACGGAGAAGATTGCAGGTGTATCCTTGGCATTATTACCCAAGAAAACACGTGGGAACTCGGTTTATGCACGCTTAACTTTACGTTTTGGTGATGAAAAATCCTTGTTAGGAACGGCAACTGCGGCAGACTTAGCAGCAGATATGTTAACGAAAGGAACGGCTAAACATACACGCCAACAGTTCCAGGATGAATTGGATAAATTAAAAGCCCGCGTTTCGATTTCAGGCGAAGCGCGTCAAGCGAATGTATCCATTGAAACTACACGTGAGAATTTATTACCAGCCTTGCAATTAGTTGCTGAGGCATTGAAACAACCGATATTCCCTGCGGATGAATTCGAGAAATTGAAGCAAGAGAACTTGACACAAATCGAAGGTCAAAAATCAGAACCACAGGCAAAAGCTATGGATGTCTTAGGACAATGGCGTTCTGGTCATTTCCCTAAGAATGATGTGCGTTACCAGCCGACAATGGCTGAACAAACAGAACGATATACGGCTGCCAAACTGGAAGAAGCAGTAGCGTTCTACAAAGGGTTCTATGGCGCTTCGAATGCGACCTTCTCTGCAGTAGGAGACTTTGATGAAGCGGCAATTAAATCATTCATCAAAACGGAATTAGCGGATTGGAAATCTCCAAAAGCCTTTACACGCATCCCAGAGAAATTCCACGAAAATGGAGGACAAGTAAAATCTATTGAAACACCTGATAAAGCCAATGCCTTTTTCTTAGCCTACCAACCGTTGAAAATGTCTGATTCGGATCCGAATTATGCGGCTTTAGAATTGAGCAATTATATGCTAGGTGGAGGCAGTGGATTGAGTTCTCGCTTAATGAATCGTATCCGTCAGAAAGAAGGTTTATCGTATGGCGTGGGTTCTCAATTCGTGGCAAGTCCATTGGATCAATCAGGCGCATTTTTAGGCTACGCGATTTATGCACCCGAAAACATTGCCAAATTAGAGGCGGCATTTAAAGAAGAAATTGAGAAAGTTTTGAAGGAAGGCTTTACACAAAAAGAAATCGATGAAGCGAAGAAGTCTTGGATTCAAGCCAAACAAGTGACTCGCTCTCAAGATAATGCCTTGGTAGGAACAATCAACAGTAATCTTTACCTAGGCCGCAACTTGAAATGGTCAGAAGAGTTAGAAAACAAGGTGAAAAATTTGACAGCTGAACAAATTCTAGAGGCTACGCGTAAAACAATCGACCTGACAAAGATGTCTTTCATCAAAGCAGGTGATTACGAAGGCGCAGCTAAAAAGATGGCTGAGAAAGCAAAAAACACCCCGTCAGAATCTGGCGCAGTAGGTGGAGCACCGAAGCAATAAAACAAAAGAGCCGTTCAATGAACGGCTCTTTCTTTCAATAAAAAAGGAGCCGAATGGCTCCTTTTTTATTAACAATACTCTTCAAATACGCCTTCCAAATGCTGAGCAATTAATGCAGCAGAACGACCTTCAATGTGGTGACGCTCTACAAAATGCACTAACTCACCATCTCTAAATAAAGCTATTGATGGAGACGATGGAGGATAAGGCAATGTATACTCACGTGCCTTTTGTGTAGACTCTTGATCCACTCCTGCAAATACCGTTGCTAAATTCGTTGGCTTTTTTGCTGATGCAGCCACCGCAGCTTTCACGCCTGGACGCGCTGTAGATGCTGAACAACCACAAACTGAATTGATAAATAACAAGGTCGTACCTGGTTTTGCCATGGTATCTTCCACTTCTGATGCCGATTTCAATTCTTGAAATCCACCTTCTACGATATCCATCCGCATGGGATGTACTAAATGTTCTGGATACATATTATTTCTATTTTAATTTGCTAAACACACTTACATAAAACCAAGTTCCAATTTGGCAACCTCCGACATCATATCTTGTGAATAGGGAGGGTCAAACGTTAATTCAACCGATACTTCCGCGATGCCTTCTACCTCACGAACAGCCTTCTCAATATCGACAGGAATACTCTCCGCGGATGGACATGAAGGGGATGTCAATGTCATCAAAATATAGACATTATTGACAGGAAATATCTTGATCTCATAGATTAAGCCCAACTCATATACGTCCACGGGTATTTCGGGGTCATATACCGTCTTGATTGCTTTTACTACCTCTTCTTTTAATTCTGCTTCCGTCATGCTGTATTTACTTAAGCGATTGCATGAAATGCAACAGCGAAATTTTTCATTTGTTTTACCATGGCAACTAAACCATTCGAACGAGTCTGAGCCAAATGCTGAGACATTCCAATCTGATCAATAAAATACAAATCAGCTTGCATAATCTCTGCCGCCGTATGATTCGATAGCACACGAATCAACATACTTATCATTCCTTTGACAATAATTGCCTCAGAATCAGCTAAGAAAATAATTTTGTCTCCATGCTTTTCTGCATGTAACCAAACCTTGCTTTGGCAGCCTTTGATCACGTTCTCCTCCGTTTTGAAGGCCTCATTCATGGGGGATAATTTCTTACCTAAATCAATCAAATACTCGTATTTATCAGCCCAGTCCTCAAAAAGACCAAACTCCTCGATTAATTCATCTTGGGTTTCATTTATTGTTGCCATATTAACTCAACATCATAATCGTACGTTTCAACGCCTTCACAAACAAATCGATTTCCGATTTGGTATTGTAGAACGCAAAGGACGCCCGACAAGTTCCTACTAATTCATAACGAGCCATTAAGGGTTGTGCACAATGGTGACCCGTTCGAATCGCGACACCAAATTTATCCAACAATACTCCAATGTCTTGAGGATGAACCCCATCAATCACAAAACTAACAACAGCGATTTTCTCGGGTGCCTGGCCGACAATTCTTAAACCATCAATTTGGGATAATTGTTCTGTTGCATAATCCAACAAGGATTTTTCTTGTTCCCAGACTGCATTTTTGGGCAAGGATTTTAAATAATCCAAGGCAAAACCAAAGGCATATACATCCGCAATATTGGGTGTACCTGCTTCGAATTTATAGGGTAATTCGTTGTAAGTCGTCCCGCTAAAACTAACCTCCTTTATCATCTCTCCTCCCCCTTGGTACGGCGGCATCGATTCAAGTAGTTCGCGTTTTCCGTACAATACACCCACACCCGTAGGACCAAATAATTTATGTGCCGAAAAGGCTAAAAAGTCAATATCCAAGGCCTGAACATCAATTTCAAAATGCGCAACAGACTGAGCACCATCGATAAGCACCTTCGCTCCTCCTGCATGCGCTAAATCAATCATATGTTTGATGGGATTGATTGTACCAATCGCATTGGACACATGATTCACTGCGACAAACTTGACACGATGGTTTGCCAACAAAGCTTTATAGGCTTCTAAATCTAACACACCTGCATCATCAACCGGTATAACGACAACCTCAGAACCCGTTTCTTGTGCAATCATTTGCCAAGGAACAATGTTCGAATGATGTTCTAAATTCGAGACGAGAATTACATCACCGGCTTTGAAATTCGCCCGTCCGTAGGTTTGAGCAACTAAATTAATTCCTGCAGTGGTTCCTGATGTGAAAATTATTTGGTCGGTTGAAGGGGCATTAAAAAAGTCCTTCAACTTCGTTCTTGTCAACTCATAACCCGTAGTCGCACGCTCAGCCAGCGTGTGTAAGCCACGGTGGATATTTGCATTATCTAAGGTATAATAATGGTTCAATGCATCAATGACAACCTGCGGTTTTTGCGTCGTTGCTGCATTGTCAAAATAGACCAAAGGAGCTCCATTGACTTGTTGGTCTAAAATAGGGAAATCCTTGCGAATCTGCTCAATATCAAAATAGTTTGCCATGATTATGCGCTTAAAGCTTGTTCCATTTTCGCTACTACCCGATTGGAAATTGACTCTTTCAAGTCGGCAATTTCAACCTTATCAATTACTTGTTGGACAAATGCCAACATCAACAATGTCTTAGCTGCATCTTGGGAAATACCCCGAGAACGCATGTAAAACAAAGCTTCATCACTCAATTGGCCTGTTGTCGTACCATGAGAACATTTCACATCATCTGCCCAAATCTCTAATTGAGGCTTCGTGTTCATGGTCGCTTTATCAGAGGCCAAAACATTTTTGCAGGATTGAAATGCATTTGTTTTTTGAGCGTCAGGACGTACAAAAATCTTGCCATTGAATACGCCTGTTGAATTACCTAACAGAACCCCTTTATAAAGTTCGTTTGATTCACAATTAGGTTTTCTATGATCAACGACCGAATGAGAATCAATAAATTCGTTGTTTCCTGGTACGTAAAGACCGTTCAAATTCGAAAGTACATTTTCGCCATCAACATAGAAATGCAAATTGTTTCGAACAAAACCTCCATTGATGGAAAACGTAAACATATCCACTTGGCTATTGCTTTGTTGGTATATGAAGGTATGATCAATATGCGTCGTTTTCAAAGCAAAATCTTGCGTTTTCACGAAAGTCAAATGAGCTGATTCTTCCACCCAAATTTCTTGTACGTAATTCGATAAGATGGCTTCCGAGGAAGCATTCGTATGTAAATCATCGACCCAAGTAATTTTGGCATCTTTTTCGATGTAAATCAACAACTTACTTTGAATAGCTGAGGCGATACTTACTTCTGCCAAAAGCTGATGAACAATCGGCTTATCCAAAGTAACTCCAGCCTTCACCCAAATTACCTGGTGGGACGTGGTTAACGCATCATTCAAATCATACATGGAATTTTGGTCCAAGATTTGATTTCGCTTTTCCCACTGTGCAATAAAAGCAGGATTTTGTTGTGCAAAAACGGAAAATTCAAGAATCTCAACGCCCGTTGGCAAAGTGCCCAAAGGCATAAACTTCCCATTTAAGGTTTGTACGTGCAAGGATGCATCAATCGACGTTTTTATTGTATTCGCAGGTATTTCCGACGAGTTCCAATTCCAATCGATGTCATTTAATGATTTTAACGACGCATATTTCCATTCCTCCCATTTGTTGGTTGGAAATCCTTTGGCCAAGAAACGATCCATGGCCGTTTGTTTTTCTTTCCCGAGGGAAATACTTACTAGTGTATCTGTTGCCATGTGTTAATCAACTAATGCCGAAATGATCCAATCGTACCCTTTTTCTTCTAATTCAAGCGCCAATTCTTTTGTGCCCGATTTAACGATACGGCCTTTGTAAAGTACGTGTACGAAATCTGGAACGATGTAATCCAATAAACGCTGGTAGTGGGTAACAACGATAGTTGCGTTTGTAGGACTCTTCAATTTATTTACGCCTTCTGCGACAATTCGCAAAGCATCGATATCTAGACCCGAATCGGTTTCATCCAAAATTGCCAATTTGGGATCTAAAACAGCCATTTGGAAAATCTCATTCCGTTTCTTCTCTCCACCTGAAAAACCTTCGTTTAATGAACGGCTCAATAAAGATTGATCAATATTAACATAGGCCATTTTCTCTTTGAAAATTTTCAAAAACTGAACAGCGTCCAAAGGCTCCTCACCGCGGTATTTGCGAATTTCGTTTACAGCCGACTTCATAAAGTTGGTCGTTGAAACACCTGGAATCTCCACGGGATATTGAAAAGCTAAGAAAACACCTTCCGCAGCACGTTCCTCTGGAGCAAGCTCCAATAAGTCTTTACCTAAAAAATCAACAGACCCATCCGTTACTTCATAATCTTCGCGACCTGCTAATACGGACGCTAAAGTTGATTTACCAGAACCATTAGGTCCCATGATGGCATGAACTTCGCCGGCTTTGATTTCCAGATTAATCCCACGAAGAATTTCTTTTTCTCCGATGCGCGCATGTAAATTTTTAATTGATAACATATCGTTCTTGTTGAATAAGGCTAATGAAACACAAAATTATAACCTTAACACATACAAAACCATAGTTTATTTAGATTCACTCTAAATAAGATTAAAATTTATCTATTTTTTGTTTACCTTTGTGCGACAAAAAAGAAAGAAACCATGATCACGATCTCAGAAATTGCAGCGAATCGCATTAAAGAAATTCGTCAGAAAGAAGGATTAACGGAAGCATTCAACGTTCGCGTTGCTGTGGAAGGTGGTGGATGTTCAGGATTGATGTACCAATTAGACTTCGCCTCTGAACCCCAAGCAAGCGACATGATCTTCGAAGACAAAGGAGTTAAGGTGATGGTCGATAAGAAATCGATTTTATACCTAGCAGGAACAGAATTGGATTTCTCGGATGGTTTAAATGGGAAAGGTTTCCAATTTAAAAATCCAAATGCGACGCGTACTTGTGGATGTGGCGAAAGTTTCTCAATCTAGATTCCCATCGGAATTTGTTTGGATTCCAAAATAAAAGGCTTCATCAATTCATATACACGGTAAATGGGCAAACCCATCACGGTGTAGAAGGAGCCATTTAATTGCTCAATACCCGCCATTCCGATAAAATCTTGTACCCCATAGGCTCCAGCTTTATCCAAAGAAGATCCGCCACGTACATACCATTCCATTTCCCAGTTGGCCAATTCCCTAAAAGTCACAAACGCAGAATCAGCCACAGTAACAATTCCCTGCGGACTTGCCAAAGCAATTCCCGTCACCACTTCGTGGGTTTTTCCTGAGAGCTTCATCAACATTTGTAGGGCATCTTGCTTATCAAGTGGCTTATTGAGAATTTCATTTTCCAAAATGACAACGGTATCAGCAGCAAGAATCAAAGAACCTGCACAAGTTTCTAGCAATGCCTTTGCTTTACGCTCAGCGAGCATGACTGGTACCTCTTGTGCTTTCATCTCCGAAGGAAATGATTCATCCACATCAGGAGGCAATACGGAAAACTGAAATCCTGCTTGCGTTAAAATCTCTTTCCGACGAGGCGAATTAGAAGCGAGAATAAAGGGGTATTGAAGGCTAAAGGTATCTTGCATCACCAAAAATAAGATTTATCAGGACCTTTTGAAAAAATAATTTTAAAAACATTTGTAATTAATGTAATTACATTTAATTTTGCTACATCAAATTTCGGTTATGGGAATTTCAGAAGATTTAAAGCAGACAAAATTTAATTCGCCAACGAGCAAAGCTGTGGTCAATATCATTTTTACAGGCAACTGGATGATGCAGCAAACGCATGAATTATTAAAGCCCTATGGCTTAACTCCTCAACAATACAATGTTTTACGAATTTTGCGTGGACAACAAAATAATCCAATAACCGTTTTAGGCATTACAGAGCGCATGATGGATAAAATGTCAAATGCCTCACGCCTAGTTGACAAACTTTTAGAGAAAAAATTAGTTCTTAGACGTGAGTGCCCTAAAGATCGCAGAGCCGTAGATGTAATGATTTTACCCGCGGGCTTGGTTCTTTTAGAAGAAATCGATCAAGTGCAGTTGGCCTGGGAAAAGAACTTTGCCGGAATTAGTACCAACAAGATGGATCAGTTGAATGAAATTTTGGACGAAATTAGAAATGTATTTACTAACAATTAAACAATAAATAAAATGAAAAAAGTAAGCCTAATCTTGACAGCGCTCGTAATGAGCATCTCATCTTTCGCAGCACCCAAAGCAGTGAAAGTAAACACAGCATCTAGCTCAATCGCTTGGTATGCAGAAAAAGTAACAGGAAAGCACAATGGTACTGTAGGTATCTCAGCAGGTGCTTTGAACGTAGATGGAAACAAATTAGTAGGTGGAAATTTCACAATTGATTTGAAAACAATCAAGGCATTGGATATCACGGATCCAGGTTATAACCAAAAATTCATTAGCCACATTACTTCAGGAGACTTTTTTGAAATTGAAAAATTCCCAACAGCTACTTTCGTAATCACGAAAATTGCAGGTAACCAAGTAAGTGGTAACTTAACTATCAAAGGAATTACAAAAGCAATTTCATTCCCAGCTGAAATTTCAGTTAAAGGAGGTAAAGTTGCTGCGAAAGCATCTATTACGATTGACCGTACAGATTACAACATCCAATATGGTTCAAAGAAATTCTTTGATTCAATTGGTGACAAAGCAATCATGGATGACTTCAAATTAGTCGTTTCTTTGGTAAGCGAATAATTCAATCTGCTTAAGGGCCGAGGTGTAAAACTGCACCTCGGCTTTATTATTTTAATTTAACATACCAACAACATGTCTTTAATTAATGATTTATCTTGGCGCTACGCGACCAAACGCATGAACGGCAATAAAGTTTCAGCGGACAAAATTGAAAGTTTATTAGATGCAATTCGCCTTTCTGCATCGGGTTTTGGTTTACAACCTTACCAAGTATTTGTTATCGAGAATCCAGATTTGCGTGCCCAAATCCAGCCGATTGCTTATGGCCAACCGCAAGTAGTAGAAGCATCACACGTATTGGTGTTTGCTGCTTGGAATCAAGTGACTGAAGAGAAGATTGATGCATTTATGCAATTGGTCTCTGAAACACGCAATGTTCCTGTAGAAGCCTTAGGGGATTACCGAGGCGCAATCGCTGGCTCTATGTTAAATCGCCCGCAAGAAGCGCAAGCTAACTGGGCAGCACGTCAAGTTTATTTGGCGATGGGTACAGCTTTAGCTGCTGCAGCTGAATTACAGATTGACTCAACACCCATGGAAGGATTTATCCCAGCCAAATTGGATGAATTATTAGATTTGTCTTCCAAAGGCCTACACTCCGTATTAATGTTAGCTGTAGGCGAACGTGATGAATCATCTGATTATATGGCAAACGCTGCGAAAGTGCGTTATTCAAAAGATGAATTATTTATTCGTCTATAATTGAATCCTATTTCTTTTTTAAAAGGTCGCCCCAACAGGCGGCCTTTTTTTATTATCAGTTTTTTATGCGGAATTAGAATTTCTTACCTGAATTGAGAATAATCAATGCTCAGTCAAGCGCGTAATTTTACCAGGCAGCTCGAGCGCAAAAAACAAATACCTAACCCTTTAAACATGTAAAATCATGAAAAAAGAATTTATCCCTGTGTCCGCATGGGGCATGCAAGAATTGAATACACTGGAACTTATCCAAATCGATGGCGGAGGTTTCTGGGAGACTTTTGGCATTATCACGGGAGTTGCCGTCGTGATAGCAGCCGTAATTTATACAGGTGGAATAATTGCATTTCTATTATAAGCACAAAATGGAAAAGACTAAAACAACATGGAAAAACCTTTCGCTGGAAGAATTACAAAGTATTCATGGCGGAGGTTGGTTTGATGATTTCAAAAAAGGCTTTAAAGAGGGCTTTGATTGGGCCGTTGGCGTACTTCATGACCTAGCAAATCTAATAAAATAAACAGGCGGGGCATTGCCCCGCCATAAAAATCAACATCATGCAAGCACAGACTATCGAAGGAATAAAAAACCAGTTGGAACTATTCCGCAGCAACTTAACAGAAGAGTTTGAAGATGCCAATCAGCGAGTTAAACTCAAGATTAATGGCCATTTCAAAATCATCGAACTAAAAGTACCTGAAGACCTCCATTCAGAAGAGATCGAACGGATAGTTCCTGAATTATTCACGAAAGCCATTGAATCCATTGGAAATAAGATCCGCCAGAAACTGGAAGAAATGCAAACAGTCCCGAATTAGGGACTGTTTACTTTTTCAGTAATTCCTCAACAGGTACATTAAAAAAAACAGCCAACTGGTACAATCGATCAATATTCAATTTAGATTGGCCTGACTCCAATTTCGCATAGCTACTTTGCGAGATTTGTAAATTAAACGCTACATTTTCTTGCGATAATTCGCGATCAATGCGTAATTTCCGGAGATTTCGAATGACGTGTTTCATGTGGTTAGGTTTAACCACTAAATGTATAAAAGCTGCAGGAGCTTCAAACCTTAAAAACTGATAATTTAAATCAAGCGATTGATATTAGAAAATCATTCAAGCTGATGATGGGCGTTAATCCCAATTGCTCGCCTTCTTTGACCATTAAAGGCCAACCAGATTCAAAATCGTTTCGAATGCTGCCTTCTAAGATTGCCTCACGAACAGCAATTTTAATCAAACCTATTTCTTTTCCAGGGCCGATATCGAATACCTGCATAATCATTTCACCTGTGATGACAGGCTGAAAATTACGCAAGGAATCGCTCGCTTCTACTTCCTTCAACTTCTCTTCTACAAGATCAAAATTCCGCAGATAACGCTTGACCTTATCCCCATTCTTAGACGTGATATCAGCACGGCAAAGCGTCATGAGTGCTTCCAACTCATCCCCTGCCTCAAATAACAAGCGACGCAAAGCAGAATGTGTGATTTCCTCCTTCGATAAGGCGATAGGACGCAAATGCAAGCGAACTAATTTCTGAACAAGTTTCATTTTTTCATTCAAAGGCAACTTCAATCGCTTGAAAATAGATGGAACTTGCCTAGCACCCATCTCTTCATGGCCATGAAAAGTCCAGCCTTTCCCCTTGACAAATCGCTTGGTTTGTGGTTTAGCAATATCGTGCAAAATCGCAGCCCAGCGCCACCACAGATCATTCGTGTGCTGAGAAATATTATCTAAAACCTGTAATGTATGATAAAAATTATCCTTATGTCCCTTCCCTTCTTCCGTATCGACGCCTTTCAATTTGACAAACTCCGGAAAAATTCGAGCCAATAAACCACAAGCATCTAAAAGGAGAAATCCATAGGAAGGCTTTTGGCACATTATAATCTTGTTCAATTCTTCCGAAATGCGCTCCATCGAAATGATTTCCAAGCGCTCACTCTCCTTTTGCAAGGCTTCAAAAGTCTCCGGATAGATATCAAATCCCAATTGGCTCGCGAATCGAACCGCACGCATCATGCGCAATGGATCATCTGAAAATGTAATACCTGGCTCTAAAGGTGTGCGAATGATCTTTGATTTTAAATCGGCTATTCCATGGAATGGATCCAACAATTTACCCCAATCCGCTTGATTCAATTGAACAGCCATGGCATTAATCGTAAAATCACGCCGGTTTTGATCGTCCTCCAAGGTTCCTTCCATAACCAAAGGCTTCCGTGAATCCCGTTGGTATGATTCTTTTCGTGCCCCTACAAATTCCAGTTCCCAATCATCCACTTTCAACATCGCTGTGCCAAAATTCTTAAAGACAGACACGGCATGATCAGGAAGATCAAACTCGCGAGCTACTTCTTCGGCTAAGGCAATACCGGAACCGATACAAACGATATCGATATCTTTACATGGCCGGCCAAGCATCGAATCGCGAACGAATCCTCCTACAACATAGGATTCCATTTGTATACGATCGGCAGCGAGTCCAATACGACGAAAAATAGCTTCTGAAATAATCTCCTGCCCTGTCTTCATTTATCCTCTAATCAACGAATAATCACCACCTAAACCCAATTTGACAATTTTAGATGGTTTCTTATTTCCCTTCGTGGGGTTCGGGTTTTTCAATATATAATCCACCTGTTCTTTGATAGAACCGGAAATGGTTTCAAAATCAATGGGGGATGGTTCACCGGAAATATTGGCAGAGGTAGAAACAAGACCGCGTTGGTAGCGATAAATCAAGCCTTTGCAGAATTCATCCTTGACCAATCGAATCGCAATACTGCCATCAGGGCCTAATAAATGAGCACTTACATTTTTTCCTTTCGGATAAATGACCGTTAATGGATCCTCAGCAAAATCAACTAAATCCCAAGCGATTTCAGGGACTTCTTCCACGTATTCACTCAATTGTTCAATTTTAGAAATCAAGACAATTAAACCCTTTTCTGCGGGCCTTTGCTTGATTTGTAACAACTTCTCGATGCTTGAATCATTTCGTACATCGCAACCCAATCCCCATATGGTGTCACTGGGATATAAAATGACTCCTCCTGATTTCAGTGAGGTAATCGCATCATGATATATATTTGGCGTCATGGGTACAAAGGTAAGATTAAATTCGTCAAAAATGCCCCTCATAAGTCAATGTTTGCCCTTAATTGGCTACCTTTGCAGCCATTAATTTTCATTAAACCCGTTGATTTCAACATGCTAGGTATCCAACAATCGATTCAAAAAAGTTTACAAGAAGGACTACAAAGTCTTTTTTCAATCGATGCGCAAGAAATCGTTCTACAAGAAACCAAAAAGGAATTTGAAGGAACATTCACCTTTGTTGTTTTCCCGTATACCAAGCAAGCAGCTAAAGCTCCTGCTCAAATTGCTCAGCTATTAGGAGAGTATATGTTGGCCAACAACACATATATCAACGCATTTCAAGTGGTAAAAGGCTTTTTGAATCTAAGTTTGGAAAGTAACGTTTGGGTGGAAATTTTGGCTGGGATTAATCAAGACCCAAAACCCTTTGCTTTAGCAGACAAAAATGAAAAGGTCCTCATTGAATATTCCTCACCGAATACCAACAAGCCTTTACACTTGGGCCATTTACGTAATAACTTTTTAGGCTTTTCTGTATCTCAAATCTTAGATGCTGCAGGTTATAAAGTGATTAAAACCAATTTGGTGAATGACCGGGGGATTCATATTTGTAAATCGATGCTGGCTTATCAACTCTTTGGAAATGGAGAGACCCCAGAATCAAGCGGTTTAAAAGGAGATCACTTAGTAGGCAAATATTATGTTGCTTTCGACAAGGCTTACAAGGTAGAAATTGACACCTTGGTCCAACAAGGAATTGACCCGGAAGAGGCAAAAAAGCAGGCCCCTATCCTATTGAAAGCCCAGGAAATGCTATTAGCATGGGAGCAAAATGAGCCATCTGTTATTGCCCTATGGGAGCAAATGAACACTTGGGTATTCGATGGTTTTGCAAAGAGCTATGCGCAAATGGGGGTAAGTTTTGACAAAATCTACCGCGAATCAAACACCTATTTATTAGGCAAAAAGTTAGTGGATGAGGGATTAGCACAGGGCGTATTTTTCAGAAAAGAAGATGGGTCTGTATGGATTGATTTGACAGCGGAAGGCTTGGATGAAAAATTAGTTTTACGTAGGGACGGCACATCCGTATACATCACACAAGACATGGGAACGGCGCAATTGAAATACGAGGATTTTGGCGCTAAACGTTCCGTTTATGTCGTAGGAAATGAACAGGACTACCATTTTGAGGTATTATTCCATATTTTAAAGAAATTAAACAAAGCCTTCTCGGAAGGCAATTATCACCTGTCTTACGGGATGGTCGATTTGCCTAGTGGCAAAATGAAGTCCCGAGAAGGCACCGTCGTGGATGCGGATGATTTGATGGCCGAAATGGTCAATACAGCTCAAACGCGCACCTTGGAACTAGGCAAGATTGATGGCTTTAGTGAACAAGAATCAAATGCCTTGTTTAACCAATTGGGATTAGGTGCTTTGAAATACTTCTTATTGAAAGTTGACCCGAAAAAACGCATGTTGTTCAATCCGGAGGAATCCATTGATTTCCAAGGCAATACGGGACCATTCATCCAATATACGCATGCAAGAATTTGCTCCATGACCCGTAAAGCTACAAGTATGGGAATTGATATGCGCATCTCAAAAGACAAATCTTATCAATTATCGGAGTCTGAACAAGAGCTTATCTATTTATTAGGTTCTTACAAATCAAAAATTCAAGAGGCTGCCGCGCAATTTTCACCTTCAGTCATCGCGCAATACACCTATGATTTGGCAAAGCAATTCAATAAATTTTACAATGAATTGAGTATTTTAAATGAAGAAAACGAGGATAGCCGAAACATTCGATTAAATTTAGCTTCCTTAACAGGTGAAACAATTAAGGCATCCCTGGCGTTATTAGGTATAATTGCACCAGAACGTATGTAACGTGAAAAATAAATACATATTAATAATCCTCTTAATCCTTATCACCATGATCATCAGCCTTATGAAAATCGGATCGCTATTAACGGCATTAGCATTGCCATTCACACAAAAAGTAGCTTTAGAACGCCCAGTTGAGGTATCTCAATCAGCTGAAAAGAACTTTTTCTCATTCAAAATGAAAGGGATCGATGGAAAAGAAATCGATTTCAGCAAATTCAAAGGCAAGAAAATCGTTGTATTAAATACCGCATCAAAATGTGGGTATACACCACAATATGCCGACTGGGAAGCATTTCACAAGGCTAATCCAGAAATTGTCATTTTAGGTTTCCCTGCAAATGAATTTGGAGGTCAAGAGCCTGGTTCAAATTCAGAAATCGCATCTTTTTGTTTGAAAAACTATGGCGTATCATTCCAAATGATGGAAAAGGTCGTAGTAAAAGGAGCCGGAAAATGTGACTTATATCAATGGTTAAGTGATAAATCACAAAACGGTTGGAATGAAAAAGAACCATCGTGGAACTTTTGCAAATATGTCATTAATGAGAAAGGTGAATTGACCAATTTCTTTGCATCGGGAATCAAACCAAACAGTGCCGAATTTCAAGCAGCGTTGACCAAGTAATACATGAATAGATGGGTTGAAGCGGCTAGGCCAAGAACATTGCCACTTGCTGTTGCAAGTATTATGTTGGGCAATTTATTAGCCTTTGCAAACGGTAAATTTGATTGGATAATAGCGGCATTGGCCATCATAACAACGATTGGGTTACAAGTACTTTCAAATTTCGCGAATGACTATGGTGATTCGGCAAATGGAATTGACAATCAAGATCGTAAAGTTGCCTTGCGCGCAGTTCAAACTGGTAAAATCAATCGTCAAGAAATGAAGCAAGTCGTTATTTTAACGGCTTGCCTTTCTTTTTTAATGGGTATTGGTCTTTTATCCTACAGTTTGCAAGATGCTTCTTGGGAAATTTGGTTGAACTTTTTAGGCTTAGGCGTTGCTTGCATCATTGCAGCTATCGCTTATACTGTAGGTAAAAAACCTTATGGTTACCTGGGATTAGGCGATTTGTCCGTTTTCATGTTTTTTGGGTTGGTAGGCACCATGGGAACCTATTTCTTGCAAACTAAATCCATACCTTTTTACATTGCTTACCCGGCTGCTGGATGCGGTTTATTGTCCGTAGCGGTGTTAAACCTCAATAACCTTCGCGACCTAGAGAACGACCGGAAATCAGGAAAGAATTCCATTCCTGTGCGCATAGGAAAGGCTAAAGGCTTTATCTACCAAAAAACTTTACTTATATTAGGCATTTTACCCTTTGCATTTTTCCATTTAGTCGTTTACCGTTCTGGTTCAACGCCAACAGCTAATTTACTAGTATTGGTGGGCTATTATCCGATCATCATCATGTTGCGAGAATTAAAGCCCAGCATGACCCCAGCCGAAATAGATCCTTATCTAAAGAAGACGGCATTAAGAACTTTATTATTAATTTTGTTATTCGGTATTAGCGAAATCATCCAATAACCTCGAAAAAACTATGAAGCATCTATACGCAATTCTTTTTGTGACAATAGTAAGCGCAAGCTCTACAGCCACATTTGCTCAAGACTCAACTAATTACTTAGAATTGGGCTTAACTCAGAACAAAACGGGAAATTATGCGGATGCTTTACGAAATTTCAGTTTAGAGATAGAGAAGAATGTGGCGAATCCGAATCCCATTTCATTTTACAATCGGGGATTTGCTAAGTATAATTTAAAAGATTTCCGGGGTGCTATTTTAGACTTTGATAAGGCAATCGAATTAAAACCTACGTATTACGAAGCCTTTATTGCACGTGGCCAAAGCTATAGCAAACAAGAGAACCATAAAGTCGCCATACAAGACTACAACGAGGCGATTCGCTTGAATCCCTTGGAAGCAACGGCTTATTTCAGTCGGGGAATTTCAAAATCAAAATTAGCCAACTACCGTGGAGCGCTTTCCGACTTCAACAAATCGTTGGAATTGAATGCAGAATATGCACCAGGATTAGCGGCACGCGGAGAGGCAAAAGCACATTTGGCAGATTACAAAGGCAGTATTGAGGATTTTGACAAGGCGATTGAAATTAGCCCAAAGCGTTCCAATTACTTATCTAATCGCGCTTTTTCCAAGATGAAATTAGCTGAATACCAAGCCGCTTTGAAAGATTTCGACGAGGCAATTAAGTTGAGCCCTGACAATGCGGACGATTGGTATCACGCAGGATTTTGCAAAACGCAATTGGAAAACTTTCGAGGCGAAAATGGCGAAAAAGGCGCACTAGAAGACTTTAGCAAAGCCATTGAAATGGATCCATCCAAAGTAGAAGCCTATTATGGGCGAGGTTTTGTAAAATCAAAATTGGGCGATCCTCGTGGTGCCATTGAAGATTACACAAAAGCAGCAGAGATTGGCAACAATGAGGCTTCTAAAATCATTTACGATACCAAAATGACGAAAGCTCTTTTGGATGAATTACGCAACGGCGTACAAGACAAAGTAAAAATTGCCGAATTCTCAACAGAACGCGCTGAGGTATATTTCAACCGTGGTTCTGCCAAAGCAAAATCTGGTGATTCGAAACAGGCGATGGAAGATTACAACCGCGCAATTGCATTGAATCCCATTTATGCAGAGGCCTATTTCTTCCGTGGAGTGGCGAAGTCTAATTTGGGAGACCAACGAAATGCCATTCAGGATTGCAGCAATGCCATCAAGTTAAATCCTAAATATGCGGAAGCATATTATGTACGCGGGATTATTAAACTCGCATTGGGAGATAATACAGGTTGCATGGATTTAAGCAAATCTGGTGAATTAGGTTACAATCAGGCCTACCAAGTTATCCGCGAACATTGTAACTAATTATTCGAAACGCAAATGTTTCACGGATTCTCCTGATTCAGCTAATTCAATCAGCGAATCAATGCCAATTTGTAAATGAGAATTGACGAAGTTCGTTGTAACATTTTTGTCTGATGCCTCCGTCTTCACACCATCCGGTGTCATTGGATTATCGGATACAAGTAGCAAAGCTCCATGAGGTATTTTATTGACGAAGCCAACAGTAAAAATAGTTGCCGTTTCCATGTCGATGCCCATCGCACGAATGTCTGACAAGTATGTTTTAAAAACCTCATCATGCTCCCAAACACGGCGGTTTGTGGTATAGACCAAGCCAGTCCAATAGTCTAACTCGTGTTTCTTAATCATGGAAGAAACAGCACGTTGCAGACGAAATGATGGTAATGCTGGCACTTCTTTGGGCAAATATTCATCGGAAGTCCCTTCACCCCTCACAGCAGCGATAGGTAAGATTAAATCCCCTAAGTGTAAATTCTTTTTTAATCCACCGCATTTCCCTAAGAACAATACTGCTTTGGGTGAGATGGCAGAAAGGATATCCATGACCGTTGCAGCCATAGGAGAACCCATACCAAAATTGATGATGGTGATGTTATTAGCTGTAGCCGTTTGCATGGGACGATCTTGTCCTAAAATCTCCACATTGAACTTTTCGGCGAACATGTCCACGTAATTTTTAAAATTAGTCAACAAGATGTATTGCCCAAAAGCTTCTAAAGGTGTTCCCGTATAACGCGGTAACCAATTAAGTACAATCTCTTCCTTTGTTTTCATGAATATGTTCAGTTTGTTAATGAAATTAATCAACAAATAGATTAATTTAGGGTTTAGCTTTAAGCTCAACTTATGCTTGATACTTCTGAATTAGTCGCAGTCTTTCCTGCATTTGATTACAAAATAACACAAAAGGAAGGAAAAATTTACATTTTTGATGGGATCAGTAAGAAATACCGCTTATTAACCCCGGAAGAATGGGTTCGCCAGCATTGCCTCAATTTCCTTACGAAACATTTAAATTACCCCACAAGCACCATTCAAATTGAGCGAAGTCATAAGATTGACAATTTAAATCGGCGGACGGATATTCAAGTGTTTGATTCAACGGGGCAAGTATTTATGTTGATCGAATGTAAAGCTCCCCATGTGGAAATTACATCCATCACATTCCAGCAAGCAAGTCAATATCAGAAGAAGAATCAAGCCAAATACGTGGTCCTCACAAATGGCCAAGAAAACCATATTTATCAAATAGATTCCAACAATCAAGAAACCAAACAATTAGCAAACTTCCCCTCCTATTATGAAAATAACTAATATACTATTAGGACTACTTTTATTAGGTAGCAACAACCTTTTGGCACAAAATAAGTCAGCACGTCCGAAACTTGTTGTCGGCATCGTCGTGGATCAAATGCGCTATGATTATTTATATCGTTTTTCGAATCGCTATGGTGAGAATGGATTGAAACGCATGATGCGCGAAGGATTGAATTGTCAGGACAATCATTATAATTATGCCCCTACGGTAACTGCTGCAGGACATGCGAGTGTTTACACGGGAACAGTTCCCGCGGTACATGGAATTGTGGGCAATGAATGGATGGACCGAGCAACGGGTAAAAAAGTATATTGCACAGATGATTCAACGGTATCTACCGTAGGAACTACTGGCAAATCGGGGTTAATGTCGCCTAAAAATCTTTGGACGAGTACGATCACAGACCAATTAAAAATTTCTCAAAACTACCAAAGCAAAACGATTGCCATCGCATTAAAGGACCGAGGAGCTATTTTGCCGGGAGGCCATACAGCGGATGCCGCATATTGGTATGATTCCAAAGAAGGGCGCTGGATTACCTCATCCTTTTACATGAAGGAGTTACCTGCTTGGGTCCAAGGATTCAACTCGGAAGAAAGAGCCTTAAAATTCACCAAATTAGGTTGGAATACGCTATATCCCATCGATTCCTACCGTGCCAGCGCACCCGATGCCGGTGAATTTGAAAGCAAAATGGCCGGTGAAACGGCGCCGGTATTTCCACACAGTCTGCAAGGAGGAAACCCATTAGAACTTATTCGCACGAGTCCGTATGGCAATACATTGACGAAAGATTTTGCCATCAAAGCCATGCTGGAGGAGCAATTAGGAAAACGAGGCACAACCGATTTCTTAGCGATTAGCTTCTCTTCTACCGATTACGTAGGACATAGTTTTGGCCCTCAGTCCATCGAGTTAGAGGATACGTATTTACGTTTGGACCGAGACATTGCAGATTTATTAACATATTTAGATAAGCAATACGGCAAAGACCAAGTATTGGTATTTTTAACGGCTGACCATGCGGTTGCCGAAATACCAGGCTTTATCAAAAGCAAAAAATTACCTGGAGGCATTTTTGATCGTACGAAAGCGGTTTCAGATTTGAAGAAAGCGTTAAATACGGCCTATGGGGATGTTGAATTATTAATTGGTGAAGATAATTCCCAATTGCATTTCAATGCCGCTAACCTTAAAAAAATGAGTATTTCGAGAACTGATTTAATGCAAGTCGTTCGCCAATCGATGGAGAAACAAGACGGATTTGCTGATTTAATTGATTTGCAAGCCATTAGTCAATCATCAATCATAAATCCCTATAAAAATATATTGCAAAATGGATATAATCCGGCACGCAGTGGAGATTTTATGCTTTTGCTAAAACCACAATGGTTAATCGGTTACAAGACAGGAACCTCACACAGCACGGTATATGCCTATGACACCCATGTTCCCTTGTTATTTTATGGCTGGAAGGTAAAACCACAGGAAATCAGTACACGTACTGAAATCAGCGACATTTCAACTACACTGGCAAATTGGTTGAATTGTATGGAGCCATCAGGTAGCATCGGAAAAGTCATCCAAACTAAGTAGGTCAATATTTATATTATTTAAAGATTTATACCTAAATTAGTGGTCAATTTTTGAACTAAATCAAGAAAGTAGCTATATGAAAATTGCGGTAGTAGGAACGGGATATGTAGGACTCGTAACAGGAACATGTTTCGCTGAAACAGGAAACCACGTAACCTGTGTTGATATTAATGAGGCAAAAATCAAGCAGATGCAAGATGGGATTGTACCTATCTATGAGCCTGGATTGGAAGACATGTTTCATCGGAATGTAAATGAAGGCCGATTAAACTTCACCACTTCATTAGCGGAGGGTATCCAAGGCGCAAAAGTTATCTTTTTAGCTTTGCCGACGCCTCCAGGAGAAGATGGATCTGCTGATTTAAAATACATCTTAAAGGTAGCCAACGACCTAGGTCCATTATTAGCAGATTATACCGTAATCATTGATAAAAGTACTGTACCTGTGGGTACATCGGAATTAGTACAAGCAGCGATTGCAAAGGAGGCAAAAGTTCCCTTTGACGTCGTTTCGAATCCAGAATTTTTACGTGAAGGTGTAGCTGTAGAAGATTTCATGAAGCCCGATCGCGTGGTGATTGGAACTCAATCCGAGCGGGCTAAGGAACTGATGAGCAAATTATATGCTCCATTAGTTCGACAAGGGAATCCAATCATTTTCATGGATGAGCGTTCTGCTGAGATGACAAAATACGCGGCTAATGCATTTTTGGCAACGAAAATCACGTTTATGAACGAAATTGCCAATTTGTGTGAGAAGGTGGGTGCCAATGTAGATGATATTCGTCGGGGCATCGGAACAGACTCGCGTATTGGAAAGCGCTTTTTATTCGCAGGAATTGGCTATGGCGGTTCATGCTTCCCAAAAGATGTTCAAGCTTTGGCTAAAACATCAGAGGAGAATGATTACCAATTCCACATTTTGGATTCGGTGATGCGTGTCAATGAATTGCAAAAAACAAAATTGATGCCGTACATTCAGGGGCATTTCAAAAATGATTTGGCGGGTAAAACCATCGGAATATGGGGACTAGCATTTAAGCCTTATACAGATGATATTCGTGAGGCACCTGCTTTGTATAACATTGAGGCACTATTAGCCCTTGGTTGCAAAGTACGTGTGTATGATCCCGAAGCGATGAAAAATGTACAAGACCAAATTGGTGATGTCGTAGAGTATTCAAAAACACCTTATGACGCCATTGATGGAGCAGATGCATTATTAATTGTAACCGAGTGGCCACAATTCAGAACACCGGATTTTGAGCGCATGGATACCTTATTGAAGAACAAGGTTATTTTCGACGGTCGGAACCTATATGAATTACCTCAAATGCAAGAATTAGGCTATACGTATTATTCAGTAGGTCGCCAATCAGTAAACTAGTAATCATGAAAAGAATATTAATAACAGGAGGAGCAGGATTTTTAGGTTCCCATTTATGTGATCGTTTTATCAAAGAAGGTTATCATGTAATCGCCATGGATAATTTGATTACAGGTGATTTAAAAAACATTGAGCACTTGTTTAAATTGGAGCATTTTGAGTTTTATCACCATGATGTTTCCAAATTCATACATGTACCTGGAGAATTGGATTACATTCTACATTTTGCTTCACCAGCCTCTCCTATCGATTATTTAAAAATCCCCATTCAAACCTTGAAAGTAGGTTCCTTGGGAATTCACAATTGTTTGGGCTTGGCACGTGTCAAGAATGCGCGCGTATTAATTGCATCAACATCCGAAGTTTATGGAGACCCTACGGTTCATCCGCAACCTGAAGAATATTGGGGAAATGTAAATCCGGTAGGACCACGTGGGGTGTATGATGAAGCAAAACGCTTCCAAGAAGCGATGACCATGGCGTACCACACGTATCATGGCCTAGAAACGCGCATCGTTCGTATATTCAATACGTATGGACCTCGCATGCGCCTAAACGATGGTCGTGTATTACCTGCATTCATTGGTCAGGCTTTACGTGGTGAAGATTTAACGATGTTCGGAGATGGTTCTCAAACACGTGCATTCTGCTTTGTAGATGATTTAGTTGAAGGTATTTACCGATTACTATTAAGTGATTATCCACACCCAGTAAACATCGGAAATCCAGATGAAATTACAATCAAGGAGTTTGGTGAGGAGATTATCAAATTGACAGGCACCAGCCAAAAGTTAATATCGCTTCCATTGCCAACAGATGATCCCAAACAACGTAAACCGGATATCACCAAGGCTAAATCAATATTAGGATGGGAGCCCAAAGTATCCCGCGCGGAAGGACTTAAAATTACGTACGAATACTTCAAGTCTTTAAGCCCAGAAGATTTACATCGGATGGCACATCATAAAGAGTTTTAATTGAAACCGGGGAAACCCGGTTTTTTTTTATGGCTTTTGTAGAGACGCGAGGTATCGCGTCTAATCCCCAGACTAAAGTCTGGGCTTATTAGTAACCCTAGGCTTTAGCCTAGGGAATCGACGCAAAATGCGTCTCTAAAGAAAACAAAAAAGGCTGCTCTTTCGAGCAGCCTTTTTACTTCGGATTTGAAATATCTTAGTTGAAGATATAACGAACGCCGAATTGTGCTTGCCAACGAGATCCAAGTCCAAAAGAACGTTGGAATGTCTCTGACAATGGCGTAGTACCAGAACGGTAAGGGAATTGGAATACTGGCTTACCAGTAGCCGCATCATTACCCGTGAAGCTCAACAAACCAGCACGTAAAGTAGATTGGTTTAAGCCCCACTGCGGAGAAACGTAGTTACCGAAGTTAAATACATCCAAAGTTAATTGTAATGTATTTTTCTTTCCAGCAACATTGATGTAGAAGTCTTGGATAACTTTGAAATCAAAGTTAGCAGCCCAAGGTAACTCAGCACCATTACGCTCTGCATATTGACCACGACGAGATGATAAGTAAGCATCTTGAGAGATGTATTTATCTAAATCATTCCATTGTTGTGCAGCTGTGTAAGTACCCAAATCTTTCAACATGATTTCTGATTGTCCACGAGGGATGTACATCAAATCATTTGCGTTTTGGTTATCACCATTCATATCACCTGAATATGTGTAAGAAAAACGACCTGCTGGTGCTACTGAATAAGTAAAACCAAATGTAGTCGACGCTTTTTCATTCAAGTAATTCAATTTATATGAACCATATGCGTTGATACGGTGTGCTTGCATATAAGAAGAATAAGATGCAACATTTTCATTTGGATCTCCTGAAACAACGCGATCTCTCCATTGTGATTGCGCAATTGAACCACCATCATTTACTGAACGAGAATCAGAGTTCGTATAAGCTAATGAAGCGAATAAACCATTTTCGAATGATTTAGAGATCGTAGCTGTAAATGCATAAGAGTAACCTAAATCTGTATTCTTGATAACAATCGCATCAGAAATGTTTGGAGCTGTTACCGAGTTTCCTGCAGCTGGTGCATTCAAACCTTTCGTAGAACCATAGATTTGGTAGTTCTTTGTATTCGTAGGAATACCTGCTGCAGATGCTGTATAATAAATTACACGGTTATCTGAACCAACTGCTTTGACAGTTGAATTAGGCAAGTTTACGTTTTGCAAATATACAGCGTTGATATCTTTTGTGTAGATACCTTCTAAAGATACAATCCAGCCATCACCAAATTGCTTATCAACTGCCAAGTTTCCACGGAATACTTGAGAGAATTTAAAGTTTGGATCTGTTACTGCTAAGTTATAAGCAATAGGAGTTACTGTAGAAGTTAATGCTGGACGATATGCATTTACATCTGCATTAAATGGACGGTTTGTTGGATTCGCGATATTCTCTGAACCAAATAACACACCATTGTTAGACAATTGGTTTGATAACCAAACGTAAGGCACACGACCTGAGAAGATACCTAAACCACCACGTACTTGTGTCGTTTTGTCATCTTTCACATCCCAGTTAAATCCGAAACGTGGAGACCACAATATTGTTGTACCTGGGAATTTGTTTGTTTCCAATTTAACACCATCACGGAAAGTTAATGCAGGAACATATGTGTTCGTGTATTTCGGCTCATCAAATGATGGGAAAGAAGTTGCATCTCCACGTAGACCAAATGTTAATTTCAAGCCTTTAGCAGCTGTAATTTCATCTTGACCATAGAATGAGAAAGTACTTCCTTTCATCTCAGCAAAAGGGAATTCAGCATAATTAGACCATTGTTGTTGGTAACGTGCTGGGATAATTGTCTTATCTCCACTTGCCGACTTGATAAAATCATCAATTGACTTGAATTGGTAACCACCATAATAGTTAGGAGCAAAACCATTTTTAAATGCATTTGCTTCATATGCGATACCCAATGTATACACATGCTTTCCTTTGTAGATTGTTAAGTTATCTGACAATTGGAAGATATCTGAGTTCAACAAGTTGTTTGCTGAGAATGGCTCGTAACCAAATGATGTTAACTCATTTAAGTTATTGTTTCCAATATCGACCGTTGGGAAAGGAGTATTATTCACTGGAGACTCACGGTAATCACGCATTGCTGTATAACCTACTGTCAAGTTATTCGAAATAGAGTTCGAGAACGTTGAGTTCAATTCTGCGATGTATGAATCTAAGTTGTTGTTAATACGGTACAATGAACCTTGGAAAGGCAATACCGCTGCAGATGGTGCACGACCACCTGATAATGAACCAGAACTAGATGGAGAGATATCAGCAAATGAACGTAGGTAGTTGTACTTAATGTTCAATTTGTGCTTATCTGAAATATTCCAATCTAAACGTACGTTGGCTTTTTGAGAATACTTTTCTTTGTTGTAGTTCTCATATGCACCTGGATCGTAGCTATATTTTGTAACCAAAAATTGCTTTAAACGATCTAAATCTTCAGCCTTAGCAATTGATTTATTCGGCTCAGTACCTGTACGCGTTGCAACAAAGTTAGAACCTGGATCCGATTGTGCTTCTTGCTCAAATGAACCAAAAATAAACAACTTATTTTTGATGATGGCTCCACCTACACGAGCACCGAATTGACCACGTGTAAATTTACCGTATTGGTTTGTTACATCACCGATTTTATTTCCTACCAAACCTTCGTTTGTTCCGAAATAATAACCTGAACCCGTCCAATTGTTTGTACCTGATTTCGTTACAACGTTAATGTTTGCACCTGTTGCCATTCCTTGACGAACGTCATAAGGAGCAATTAATACTTGGAATTGATCAATCGCATCAACTGAAATAGGAGAAGCACCCGTTTGACCACCAATAGTAGATGATAATGCAAAAGCATTATTGAAATAAGCTCCATCAACTGTTACGTTGTTGTACAAAGCATTACGACCCGCAAAGTTCAAGCCATTTGCACGTGGATCTAAACGAGCAAAATCACCTAATGAACGATTCAAAGTTGGTAACGTTGTAATAGTAGAGTTAGAAACTGTTGTTGCAGCACCCGTACGACCTGAGTTAATCACAGATGAACGAGACGCAACTACTTTAACTTCCTCTAATTGAGATTGATTTACCTCTAATTTGAAGTTTTGACGAAGTTCAGAAGCCAACGTTAATACGATACCCGACTGAACAGCCTCTTTGTAACCTACGAACGTTACAGAAACTTTGTATGGACCACCCACACGCATGTTTACGATGTTGTAACGACCGTCAGCACGTGTAGACGCACCATAACGAGAACCTGTTGGTTCGTGAATAGCAATTACCGTAGCTCCCGGTAGGCCTTCACCCTTTTCATCAACAACACTACCCGCTAAAGCGGAAGTGGTAGAACCCTGTGCAAACACTTGCCCAATGGGTAGCGCCATCAAAAGCATTAAAAATGCCCCTAACAACACAGAATGAGTAATAAATCTTCTCTGCATAAATTTGGAATTTAGTTATAAATGAAACTGAAGAATTTGGTCACAAAATAAACCTAAAAAATCAAATACTCCAAAAATAAACCAAAAGC
>JACCDI010215736.1_pt1 | contig 35880 bp, 31 predicted proteins | sample 7442791 | NCBI WGS metagenome assembly JACCDI01 (sample SAMN15323434, study PRJNA562643) | freshwater metagenome | isolation source: river surface water | place: USA:Blue River Watershed | collected 2017-08-15 | reverse complement strand
TCCTGGACCAGGGCCTGCACGCGATCGCCATGAGCCGCTTTGCCGGCGTGTGGGCCGGCATGAAGACCATCCAGGAAATCGTCGAGTCCAGCGCCACCGCGCACATCGACCCCGAGCGCGTGCAGATCGTGCTGCCCGAATTCGACATGCCACCCGGTGGCGTGCACATCCGCTGGCCCGACACCGCACTCGACCAGGAAGCACGTCTGTTCGACTACAAGTGGTACGCAGCGCTGGCCTACATCCGCGCCAACAAACTCAACCACAACGTCATCGAAAGCGCCCATGACCGCTTCGGCCTGATGGCCAGCGGCAAGGCCTACAACGACACCCGCCAGGCCCTGCTGGACCTGGGTCTGGACGACGCCACCTGCCAGCGTCTGGGCATCCGCCTGCACAAGGTCAATGTGGTGTGGCCGCTGGAAGCGCAGACCACCCGCGAATTCGCCACCGGTCTGCGCGAGATTCTGGTGGTCGAAGAGAAGCGCCAGGTCATCGAATACCAGCTCAAGGAAGAGCTCTACAACTGGCGTGACGATGTGCGCCCTGACGTGATCGGCAAGTTCGACGACGTGGACGGCCACGGCGGCGGCGAATGGTCCATGCCCAACCCGAGCGCCAACACCCTGCTGCGCGCCAACGCCGACCTGAGCCCGGCCATCATCGCCCGCGCTGTTGCCAAACGCCTGAAAAAAATCGGCATCGACGCAGACACCACCGCCCGCATCGACGCCCACCTGGCTGTGCTCGACGCCAAGGAGCGTTCGATGCAGACGCTCACGCTGGGCGCAGCGGCCGACCGCACGCCCTGGTTCTGCTCGGGCTGTCCGCACAACACCAGCACCCGCGTGCCCGAAGGTTCGCGCGCCATGGCCGGCATCGGTTGCCACTTCATGGCTTTGTGGATGGACCGCAGCACCCTGGGCTTCACCCAGATGGGCGGCGAAGGTGTGCCCTGGGTGGGCCAGCAGCCTTTCAGCCACACGCAGCACATGTTCGCCAACCTCGGCGACGGCACCTACTTCCACAGCGGGATCCTCGCCGTGCGCCAGAGTGTGGCCGCAGGCGTGAACATCACTTACAAGATCCTCTACAACGACGCCGTGGCCATGACCGGCGGCCAGCGTGTGGGCGAGCGGCCTGAGGGGCACAGCGTGGTCCAGATCGCCATGAGCATGCGGGCCGAGGGTGCACAGCGCATCGACGTGGTGACCGATGAACCCGAAAAATACAAAGGCGTGGCCCTGGCTGAGGGCGTGACGGTACACCACCGCGACGAGCTCGACCACATCCAGCGCGAGATGCGCGAAATCAAAGGGACCACGGTTATCATCTACGACCAGACCTGCGCCACCGAAAAGCGCCGCCGCCGCAAGCGCGGCACCATGGTCGACCCGGCGGTTCGCGTGATGATCAACGAAGCTGTGTGCGAAGGCTGCGGCGACTGCGGCGTGCAGTCCAACTGCCTGTCGGTGGAGCCGCTGGAAACCGAATTCGGTCGCAAGCGCACCATCAACCAGAGCACCTGCAACAAGGACACCAGCTGCCTCAAGGGCTTTTGCCCGAGCTTCGTCACCGTCGAAGGTGGCCAACTCAAAAAGAAAGCCAAATCGGAAGCCAGCTCCCCTGCCGCTTTGGGCGAACTGCCCGAACCCGCACAGCCCAGCCTCCAGCACCCCTGGGGCATGGTGGTGGCCGGCGTGGGGGGCACCGGCGTGATCACCATCGGCCAGCTGCTGGGCATGGCCGCGCACCTGGAAGGCAAGGGCATCGTCACGCAGGATGCGGCAGGTCTGGCCCAAAAAGGCGGTGCCACCTGGAGCCATGTGATCGTCGCCAACACGCAGGCCGACATCCGCACCACGCGGGTGGGCATGGCCACCGCCGACCTGATCTTTGGCTGCGACCCGATCGTGAGCGCCGGCAAGGAAACCCTGCTGCGCATGCGCGAAGGCCGCACCCATGTGGCGCTCAACAGCCACAGCACACCCACGGCTGCTTTCGTGAAGAACGGCAACTGGCAAAACCCCGCCGAGCAATGCGTGGCCGAGATCGCGCACCAAGTGGGCGAAGCCGGTGTCAGCACTTTCGACGCCGACCGCATGGCCAAGCAGCTGATGGGCGACACGATTTACGTGAACCCGATGATCCTGGGCTACGCCTGGCAAAAAGGCTGGGTGCCGCTGTCACGCGAATCGCTGCTGCGCGCCATGGAACTCAACGAAGTGGCCGTGGCCAACAACCAGCTGGCTTTTGAATGGGGTCGCCACGCTGCGCACCACCCTGCCAAGGTGCTGGCCGTGCTGCAACCGGCGCAGGTCATCGAATTCAAGAAGCGCGAGACGCTCGATGAGCTGATCGCCAGACGCGTGACCTACCTGACGGATTACCAGAACGCCGCCTATGCCCAGCGTTACAGCGCTTTCGTGGCGCGTGTGAGGCAGGCCGAAGCCCCACTGGGCAAAACCGTACTCACCGAGTCCGTGGCGAAGTCACTGTTCAAGCTCATGGCCTACAAGGACGAGTACGAAGTGGCGCGTCTGCACACGCAGACCGGCTTCATGGAGCGCATTGCCCAGCAGTTCGAAGGTGACTTCAAGGTCCACTACCACCTGGCCCCGCCGCTGCTGGCCAAACGCAACGACAAGGGCCAGCTGGTCAAGGAAAAATTCAGTCCCGGCATGCTGACAGTTTTCAAACTGTTGGCCGCACTCAAGGGTCTGCGCGGCACCGCGCTGGATGTGTTTGGTTACACCGAAGAACGCCGCACCGAACGCGCCCTGATCGGTGAATACATGCTCATGGTGGAAAGCCTGCTGGCGTCACTGAATGCCGAGAGCCACGCCAAGGCTGTCGAAGTGGCGCGCGTGCCTGAAACCATCAAGGGCTTCGGGCATGTGAAGGAACGCAACCTGCAAGCGGCGCGCCTGCAGTGGAAGCAACTGCTGGGCGAAAACTGAAAAGCTTCGCGAGCGGGGGCTCGCTCCTACAAGAACTCAGGATCTTTGCAGGAGCGAGCCCCCGCTCGCGAATAGGCGTCCGTCCAAATCAGCGCGTCTCAGGCAGCTCGATCTTGACTTCCAGCACCTCCAGGTTGTCCTGGCGCTCCAGGTTCACCTTGATGTCGTTTGGATTGATCTTGATGTACTTGCTGATCACAGCCACCAGCTCGCGCTGCAGGTCGGGCAGGTAATCAGGTTCGGCAGCGTTGCGGCCGCTGCGCTCGTGCGCCAGGATGATCTGCAGGCGTTCCTTGGCAACACTGGCTGTCTTTTTCTTTTCGCCCAGCAGGAAGGACAGGAAAGACATGGTCACTTGCTCCCGAACAGGCGCTTGAAGAAACCGGGCTTCTCGGCCTCGGTGAAGCGCATGGGCTTGTCCTCGCCCAGGAAGCGGTCGATCACGTCCTTGTAGGCCTCGGCCACATCGGTGCCTTCCATGTTGATGGCCGGTGTACCCTGGTTGGACGCCTGGAGCACGTTTTCGCTTTCGGGAATCACACCAATCAGCTTGATGCGCAGGATGTCCTGGATGTCCTGCAACGACAGCATCTGGCCGTCTTCCACGCGGTTGGGGTTGTAGCGGGTGATCAGCAGGTGTTCCTTGATCGGCTCGGCACCTTCCATGGCACGTTTGGTCTTGCTGCCCAGCATGCCCAGGATGCGGTCCGAATCGCGCACCGAAGAAACTTCGGGGTTGGTCACGATCAGGGCTTCGTCGGCATAGTGCATGGCCATCAGCGCGCCAGTTTCGATACCGGCGGGCGAATCGCACACAATGTATTCAAACCCCATCTCGGCCAGGTCCTTGAGGACCTTTTCCACACCCTCTTGCGTCAGGGCGTCCTTGTCGCGGGTCTGCGATGCGGCCAGCACAAACAGGTTCTCGCACTGCTTGTCCTTGATCAGGGCCTGGTGCAGGTTGGCTTCGCCATGGATCACGTTGATGAAGTCGTACACCACGCGGCGCTCGCAGCCCATGATCAGGTCCAGATTGCGCAAGCCCACGTCAAAATCGATCACAGCCGTCTTGAAACCTTTGAGGGCCAGGCCTGTTGCGAAGCTGGCACTGGTGGTGGTTTTGCCCACCCCGCCCTTGCCGGAGGTCACTACAACGATTTTTGCCATGGGTTCTCTTTCTTCTGTGTGGAACGTGGTGGAAAAGTCCTGAAATTCAGGCCCTCAGGGGAACAATCAGCAATTTGTCGCCATCCGGGCCTGTCTGCAAGGACACCTGCGCGGCATGTCCCCTGACTTCGGAAGGCAAGGGATTTTCACTGGTGCGATAGACACCCGCAATGGAAATGAGTTCGGGATCCATGTTCTGGGCAAAGATGCGTGCCCCTGCAAAACCTCTTGCCCCTGCAATGGCTTTGCCTCTCAAGGGGGCATAAACATGGATATGGCCATCGGCCAGGACTTCGGCGCCTGGATTGACCATGGCCAGAACGATCAGATCGCGGCCTTTGGCATACACCTGCTGACCGGAACGCAAAGGCTTGTCCAGCACCATCGCATCGGTCAAGGTGGGGGCAACAGGCACCGGCGCAGGGGCTGCAACGGCAGGTGCAGGCGCCACGGGTACCTGACGTCGGATGCGTGCATCGTCTGCCTGTGAAAGACCTGCCACTTTGGCGGCTTCAAGCCATTGGGCATTGGACGTTTTAACAGCCACCGGGTTGAGCTGGTGGTGGCGCAAGACGTTGATCAGGCGGGTGAAATCGATGGCGCCAGCATCAGTCGCCAAGTTGTCCAGATCGATCAGCGCAGGATCATGGTCAAAAAAACCAGGGGTTTCGGCCAGCTGTTGCGACAGGGCCTGTTCAACCGCCTGTAAGTCCATGGACTTGAGCTGAAAGGCCACCAAAGGCAGGTCTGCACTTTTGATTTCGTAAATGGCAGTGGTGGCGGGAAAGCTTGACATGGACCAGAAGCAGCAAATGACAAATCTTAACAGCCTGACAAAGGGGCGCCGAAAGGAAGTTGTTCCTGTTTTCCTTCTTTATTTGTATCTCAAATTAGTGGTAGTAGTTAAGGGCAAGCCCTCTTTGTGGAAAACAGAATTTTTCTTTTCCTGGACAGCCACTTGCCGCATTTGCATTCATGTGGGCCTGTCTGCTTTCGGTCTGTACCGTGAACATGAACAAGTTCTGATGAACGCTTTGTCGTGTGGATAACTTGTCACTTGCACCTTTTTTATCCACAGACTTGTTCAGAAAAATTTTTGTTCATTCAATGGGTTTCGATCAACCACTGGATGACACCTTTGGCAATGAAACCCACCATGCCGAAGGCCAGGCCCAGGAAGATCACGAAGGTGCCGAACTTGCCGGCCTTTGATTCCCAGGCCAGCTGGCCGATGATGAACAACATGTAGAGCATGAAAGCCCCAACGCCGATCGTCAGCCCGAACCAGGCAAATTGCTCTTCGCTGAAACCCATCATGCAGGGCCCTCTTCTTCGTCCAGTCGGGCCGGCAAGCCGCTCACATCGACTGTTTCTCGGTAGGCATGCCAGCTGGCATGGCCCAGCACAGGAACCACCAGGATCAGTCCCAGAAACAGCGAGAAGATGCCGAGCAGCGAAAAGCTCATCAGCAAGAAAGCCCAGAAAGCCATGGTGACCGGATAGGTCAGAACCGCTTTCCAACTGGTGAGTACGGCTGCAAGTACGCTCACGCGCCTATCCAGCAGCAAAGGCATGGACACCACGCTCGAGGCAAACACGGGGGCGGCCATCAATCCGCCCAAAGCCAGCCAGATTTCAAACAGGCGGTGTTCCTGGCTGGCCACGATGTGGCGCACGAAATCCATGGGGGTGTGGATCGGCACCGGGGCCATCAGCGCGATGAAAGCCGAAGATGTGAACACCCAGCCCAGAGCGGCCAGTCCGAGCAACAGCCCGAAGCGGATCAGCGCCCAGTAACTGTCGGGCTGGGTCTGCAGTTTGAGGTTCCACCGTGTCCAGGTGGACACCAGCAGGTCTACGTTCACCCGCTCGCCGCGTTCGATCGCACGGCTCATGGCATACAGGCTGGTGGCCAGTACTGGCGCGAGCACCATGAAAGCCGACACCAAACCAGCCAGCAACCAGAACCGGTCATGAGCCAGCCAGGTGAACGCCAGGCCGGCCAAAGCCATGACCAGACCGTGAGCCAGACTCAACCAGGGATTGCGGGTGAGATCGCGAAAGCCCAGAACCAGCCAGCGCAAAGGCTGGTCGGGTTCAATGGGCAGGATGGGCGGCAGCAGCGGGCGATGGCGCGAGTGACTGCTGGAGGAAGGTTGAGATGACATGAATCAAGCTTATCGGGCCAAAGGCTGGCCCGAATTGACCCATGTCAACCGAAAATGCTCAGAAATGGCGATGGCTGTGCATGCCGCGACCGCCGCTGCGGGCCATGAATCGGGCCGTCTCGGCATCAAAGGTCTTTTTCTGTTCGGCATTCAGGCTGGCGTAGAAAGCCTTGGTGGCATCGCCGTGCCTTTTCATCTCTGCATCATGCTGGGCATGCAGGGCCTGCATCTGGTCGATGCGCTCGGGCGTGCTCAGCTTTTCCATGGCAGCGCGGTCAGGACGTGCGGCCATGCCAGCAGAAGGTTGCATGGCATCGGCAAAGGCTTTCCAGGCGCTTTCCTGAGTGGCATCCAGCTTGAGTTTGGTTTTGAGTTCGGCCAGGTGTTTGGCGTGGCGCTCGGCCATGTGCTCGTGCTTGTGTTCACGCATGTGTTCCTGACGGGCTTGCGGCATGCTGGCGCCAGCCATGGGACCAGGTTGCGCAAAAGCGGTACTGCCCAAAGCCAGTGCCAGGCCAGCAGCGATCAGGGAAGTGCGGATTGCTTTCATCTCTTGCTCCTTGAAAAAAGCTCCCGTCAAACGATTGAGCGGGATGCCCAGCAGTGTGCGCGTCGCATGTATAGCCACTGCGCCACGCTGGCAGAGATTTGTAAAGTACTGTTGCCGATTGTTATTCAGGCAACTTTCGCGTTTTGCAGGTGTTGATGCCCAGCAGGCCGTAGGGCGGGCACCAGCCCACCAGGCCGGTGGCCAGCGGCAGCAGGCCAATCCAGCCCCACAGGCCGATCTGGCCGGTAGCGGCCAGGATCACGAGCACAGCGCCGATGGCGATGCGCAGGATGCGGTCGATACCGCCGACATTGCTTTTCATGGGAATGCTCCTTGACGTGGACAGATCAGGCGGCGACGGCGTAGCCTTCGTCGGCAATGGCTTTGGCGATGGCTTCGCGTGGTTGTGCAGACTCGACCTCAACTTTCTTGCCTGCCAGATCCACCTGGACCTGGGCTTGCGGGTCGAGTTGCTTGACGGCCTGGGTCACAGCCTTGGCGCAGTGGTTGCAGCTCATGCCTTCAACATCAAAAACCTGTTTCATGGGTGTATCCTTGATTCATACCCTTGACGGTATGGCGCAAGCATACGCCTGCAGCAGGCCTCCAACATGACACAGATCAATTCACCCCAGCAGACTTACGACATCGGCATTGGGGGCATGACCTGCGCGTCCTGCGTGGCGCGCGTGGAAAAGGCACTCAAAAAAGTGCCCGGTGTCGACACCGCCACGGTCAACCTGGCCACCGAGTCCGCCCATGTGACAGTCAACGACCAGGACACCAGCGAAGGGGTGCTGCGCCGTGCGATTCGCGACGCCGGTTATGAGCCGCTGGCGCTGGACCAGACCGAATCGATGCAGGCCAGCAGCCCTTGGGTCGGCTTTGCGCCGGTGGCCTGGGGCCTGGCCCTATCAGCGCCACTGGCGCTGCCGATGGTGGCCGACCTGTTTGGCCGCCACTGGATGTTGCCGGCCTGGCTGCAGTTTGCGCTGGCCACACCGGTGCAGTTCATTTTGGGCGCGCGTTTTTACAAGGCCGGCTGGCATGCCCTCAAGGCGCTCACCGGCAACATGGACCTGCTGGTGGCGATCGGCACCACAGCGGGATGGCTCTTGTCGATCTGGCTGTGGCTCACCGCGCACCAGGGCCATGTGCCGCACCTGTACTTTGAAGGCTCGGCCGTGGTCATTACGCTGGTGCTGCTGGGCAAATGGCTCGAAGTGCGTGCCAAGCGCCAAACCACCGAGGCGATCCGTGCCCTGCACGCGCTGCGGCCCGACACCGCGCACCTCGTCACCGACGAGGGCGAACAGGACGTACCGGTGGCCGAGATCCGCATGGGCGATCTGCTGATCGTCAAACCTGGTGAGCGCATCGCGCTCGATGGCGTGCTGCGCGAAGGCCAGACCCAGGTGGATGAGTCCATGCTGACGGGCGAGCCCTTGCCCGTGGCCAAGGCTGTGGGCGCCAGGCTGACGGGTGGTTCGATCAATGGCGAAGGCCTGGTGCGCCTGCAGGTGACGGCCGTCGGCCACGAGACGGTGCTCTCGCGCATCATCCGTCTGGTTGAAGACGCGCAAGCCGCCAAGGCGCCGATCCAGCGACTGGTCGATCAGGTGGCCGAGGTCTTTGTGCCCGTGGTGCTGGTGATTGCGCTGATCACGGCTACTGTCTGGCTCTGGCTGGGCGCGGGCTACGAAAACGCGCTGATCCATGCGGTGGCCGTGCTGGTGATCGCCTGCCCCTGCGCGCTGGGTCTGGCCACACCGGTGGCCATCATGGCCGGCACCGGCGTGGCGGCCCGGCAGGGCATCCTGATCAAGGACGCGCAAGCGCTGGAGATGGCGCACAAAGTGCAGACGGTGGCTTTTGACAAAACCGGCACCCTGACCGTGGGCCAGCCACAGCTGGTGGGCCAGGTGGCAGCGCCCGGTCACGATGCAGCGGCTGTGCTGGCGCTGGCAGCCGCGGTGCAGGCTGGCAGCGAACACCCGCTGGCGCGCGCCGTGATGCATGCAGCGCAAGGCCTGGTTTTGCCGGTGGCGCGCGATGTGCAGGCGGTAACCGGTCGTGGCGTGCGGGCGCAGGTGGACGGGCGTGAACTGCTGCTGGGCAGCCTGCGCTGGCTGCACGATGAAGGCCTGGATACGCCGCGCTGGCAGGCCGAGATCGTGCGGTTCCAGCAGCAGGGCAACAGTCTGTCAGCACTGGCCGAGCGCACCTCTACAGGCGTGCAGGGTTTGCTGCTCATGGCCTTTGGCGACGAGCCCAAGGCCGGTGCGCGAGAGGCGCTGCAGGCCTTGCGCGCACGCGGGCTCAGGCTCGTCATGATCTCGGGCGACAACCGTGCCGCGGCCGAGGCCATGGCCCGCCGTCTGGGGCTGCGCCCCGAGGAGGGCGAGGTGCTGGCAGAGGTACTGCCTGGCGACAAGGCGCAGGCCGTGGCCAGACTGCGCGAAGGCGGGCGGGTGGTGGCCATGGTGGGCGACGGCGTCAACGATGCGCCTGCATTGGCGGCGGCCGATGTGGGGCTGGCCATGGGCAACGGCACCGACGTGGCCATGCATGCAGCGGGCATCACACTCATGCGCGGCGAAGTGGCGCTGGTGGCCGCGGCACTGGACATCTCGCGCCGCACCGTGGTCAAGATCCGGCAGAACCTGTTCTGGGCTTTTGCCTACAACACGGCGGGCATCCCGCTGGCCGCGCTGGGCTACCTGAGTCCGGTGATCGCAGGCGCCGCCATGGCGCTGAGCTCGGTCAGCGTGATGACCAATGCTTTGCTGCTCAAGCGCTGGAAATTGCCCGACCGCATGGTCGGTTAATGCATTCTTTCTTGACCTGCGTCAGGAAGCGGGGCGCCCGATGTCTGCACACTGAGCCCGTGTATTCGAGGAGAGCACCATGCCCCGCAGTCTGCAGATCATCCGTGACGAACACGCTTCTCTGGCCGCCATGCTGCAGTCCATGCGCATGCTGGTCGAACGCGGGCCAGACGAGGGCCGCAAGAACTTTTTCGATGTGCTGCGTGCGATGCTGTTCTACATCGACGAATACCCTGAGCGCCTGCACCACCCCAAGGAGTCAAACCTGCTGTTTCCCAAGGTGGTCAAAGCCTCTCCCAAGGTGCTGGGCGCGATCGACCGGCTCGAACGCGACCACATGCACAGCGAGAAAGCCGCACGCGAACTGCAGCATCTGCTGCTGGCCTGGGAACTGCTCGGGCCGTCACGCCGTCCGGCGTTTCAGGAGGCTTTCAGCAAGTACATCGACTTCTACCTCGACCACATGAACATGGAAGAGGAAGTCATCCTGCCCGAGGCCGAGAAAGTGCTGAGCCCAGCCGAATGGTCCGAGATTGACGCGGCTTTCGAGAAGAATGCCGATCCTTTGACCGGCAAGTACCCGCCCACTGCCGAATACGAAAAGCTGTTCAGCCTGATCGTGCAGCGCGCGCCGGCACCGATCGGTCTGGGCTGACGGTCTGTCGCCTGGCACAAGCGTCCCCGCCGCAGCGGGGACCTGTGCATCAGGCCGACGGTTCGCGCAGCCGGTCTTTCGAGAACCAGGCCACGTACAGCACCGGCAGCACCACCAGAGTGAGCAGGGTGGCGGTGATCAGGCCGCCGATCACCACAATGGCCAGCGGGCGCTGGGTTTCCGAACCGATGTCATGGCTCAGTGCCATGGGCAGCAGGCCCAGGGCGGCGAGCATGGCGGTCATCAACACTGTACGCAGGCGCTGCATGGCGCCTTCCCTGACGGCGTCGAGCACGCTGTAGCCCGCGTTGCGCAGCTGCTGGAACACCGACAACATCACCACCCCGTTGAGCACCGCCTGACCGGACAGGGCGATGAAGCCGATGGCAGCCGACACCGACAGCGGGATGTTGAAGATCCACAGCCCCACAAAACCGCCGATCAGGGCCAGCGGCACATTGACCAGGATCAGCGCGGCGGCCTTGAAAGAGCTGAACGCGTCAAACAGCAACACGAAGATCAGCAGCAGCGAAATCGGCACCACCACCGACAGGCGCTGCATGGCGCGTTCCTGGTTCTCGAACTCGCCAGACCAGTTGACCGCGTAGTTGTCGGGCACCTTGACATTGGCGGCCACGCGCTTTTTCATGTCGGCCACCACCGAGCCCATGTCGCGGCCCTTGATGAAGATGCCGATCGCCATGGTGCGGCGACCCGATTCGCGCGCGATGTTCATCGCGCCACTGACCTGTTCGATCTTGCTGACCGCGCCCAGACTGACATGCCCACCGTCCGGGCGCGAGATCGGGATCGATTGCAGCTCGGCAATCGCGCGCCTTTCGGCGGGCAGGCGCACCGTGACATCAAAGCGGCGCTCGCCCTCCCACAGCGTGGTGGTGCCTTTGCCGGCCAGTGCGGCTTCGATCACGTCCTGCACATCGCCCACGTTCAGGCCGTAGCGCGCCGCCTGCTCGCGCTGGATATTGATCAGCAGTTGCGGCAGGTCGCCCTGGCGGTCGATCTCGGCGCGGCGCACCCCGCGCACCTGCTTGACTTCACGCTCGATCGCCTCGGTGGTCTGGCGCAGCACAGCCAGGTCATCGCCAGCCACCTTGATCACGATCTGGCCATCGATCTGCGAGATCGATTCGAGCACGTTGTCCCGGATGGGTTGCGAGAACGTTGGCTCCATGCCGGGCAGCGCGGTCACGGCCTGGTCCATTTCCTCGATCAGTTTTTCGCGGGTCATGCCGGGTCGCCATTGCTCGGGAGGTTTCAGGTCGACAAAGACCTCGGCCATGCTGATGGTCTTGGGATCGGTGCCATCCTCAGGCTGGCCGGCCTTGGACACGGTGGTGCGCACCTCAGGCACCGACAGCAGGGTTTGACGCACCTGGCGCAGGATGCGGGTGGCCTCGTCGTTGGACACGCTGGCCGGCAGGCGCACGTTGACCCAGATCGTGCCTTCGTTGAGTTCAGGCAAAAATTCCGACCCCAGGCGCGAGGCGGTCACCATGGCCAGCGCAAAGCAGGCGATGGCGATGCCCACCACCTTGCGACGGTGTGCGAGCGCCCAGTCGAGTACAGGGGTGTAGATCTGCTTGGCACGGCTGACGACACGGTTGTCCGCATGCGGCAGGCCCTTGCGCAGCATCCAGTAGCTCAGCAGAGGCACCAGCGTGAGCGAGAACACCAGCGCGCCGATCAGCGCCGCGGTCACCGACAGCGCCATCGGTTGAAAGATGCGGCCCTCGTGGCGCTGCAGCGCAAAGATCGGGATGTGTGCCGCGATGATGATCAGCATCGAAAACAGTGTCGGCCGCCCCACCTCATTGGCCGCTTCGGTGATGAGCGTCTTGCGCTCCTTCTCGTTCATGCCCTCGCCGCGTTCGGCCAGCCGGTGCATGATGTTTTCCACCACGATCACCGCGCCGTCGACGATGATGCCGAAATCCATCGCCCCCAGGCTCAGCAGGTTGGCCGGCACGCCCATGATCTTCAGGCCCATGAAGGTCGACAGCAGGGCCAGCGGAATCACCGCCACCACCGCCAGGCTGGCGCGCAGGTTGGACAGGAAGATGTAGAGCACCAGCGACACCAGCAGCGCCCCTTCGACCAGGTTGCGAAACACGGTCGAGAGGGTTTTGTCCATCAGCCAGGTGCGGTCGTAAAAAGGCACGATCTCCACGCCGGGCGGCAGGCCACGCTCGTTGATCTCGCGGATCTTTTCTTTCACGCCCTTGAGCACCACGCTCGGGTTTTCGCCTTTGCGCATGATCACGATGCCGGTCACCACATCGTTGTCCTGGTCCTGCCCCACCGTGCCCAGGCGCGGCACGGCGCCGATCCTGACTTCGGCCACATCGCGCACCAGAATCGGCGTGGCGTTGCGCGTGGCCACCACCACCTGACCGATTTCTTCGGGCGAGCGCAGCAGACCGATGCCGCGGATGGCGAACTGCTGCAGGCCCTGGGCCACATAGCTGCCGCCGGCGTTCGCGTTGCCGCGGCCCAGCGCATCAAGCAGGTTCTGGAAAGTGAGTTTGTGCGCACGCAGCTTTTCCAGATCGGGCTGCACCTCGTACTGCTTGATGTAGCCGCCCATGGCCACCACATCGGCCACGCCCGGCACCTGCCGCAGGGCCCGTTCGACCACCCAGTCTTCCAGCGTGCGAAGCTCGGTCGTGGTCTTGCCGTCACCACGCAGGCGGTAGCGCATGATTTCCCCCACCGGCGTGGCGTTGGGCGCGATGTGCGCTTCCACCCCGGGCGGCAGCTGAACGCCGCGCAGGCGTTCGTTGACCTGCTGGCGCGCGATGTTCACATCGGCGTTGTCGTTGTAGGTGACCACGGTGAAAGACAGGCCGAACTGCGTGTGCGAGAACACCCGGATCGCGTTGGGCAGCCCGGCCAGCGCCACCTCCACCGGCAGCGTCACCTGCTTTTCCACTTCCTCCGCGGCTCGCCCCGGGTGCAGCGCGATCACCGTCACCTGGGTGTCGGTCACGTCGGGGAACGCTTCCACCGACAGGTTCTTGAACGCGATCACGCCGGCCATGACAAACAGCAGCGTGCCCAGCACGATGAACAGGGGCTGGTTGAGCGCGTAATGGATCAGCTTTTTCACTTGGGCTGTCCCCCGGTGTGGGTGGCTTCCTGGGCCAGTCGAAGTTCACGCGCCAGCAGCAGGCCGTTTTCGCTGACCACCAGTTCACCTTCCCTGAGCCCGGCGCCAACCAAAGTGCGCTGGGGCCCCTCGTGAACGACACGCACATCCCGTGTCTCGAACAGGCCCGGTGCACCCTGCACAAAAACGAAGTGCTGGCTGCCGCGCAGGAACACCGCCGAGGCCGGCACCGCCAGGCTCTGGCCGACCTGGCGCTCGTAGCGCGCGCGCGCCAGCATCTCGTTTTTCAGCAGGCGTTGGGGGTTGGCGACGGTGGCGCGCACCTTGATGGTTCGCGACAGGGGGTCGATCTGGTCGGTCACGACCTGCACGGTGGCCTGCACCGGCTCCTGCGCCAGTGAAGGCACCACCAGGGCGACGCGCGCGCCGGGGCGCAGGTCGGGCAGGTCGGCCTCCTGGGCATCGATCTGAACCCACAGGCTGGACGGATCGGAGACGGTAAAAAGCGGCGCCGCCATGTTGTCGGGACGCAGTTCTTGGCCAGGGTTGATGTTGCGCTCGACCACCGTGCCAGCGATGTCGGCACGCAGCGTCAGCTGCTGGTTCACGTCGGCGGCGCTGCCGTACAGGCGGGTGCGCGCCTGGGCGCGCGCGGCTTCGGCCTGGCTGCGCGCGGCCTCGGCCTCGGCTTGTTCCAGATCCTTTCGGGCCAGCACACCGGCTTCGAACAGTTCTCGCTGGCGTTGCAGGTTTTGCTGCGCCAGACGCGCATCGGCCTGGGTGCGGGTGGTGTCGGCCTGCGCCGCGCCGAATTCAGGCGAGGCCAGTTCGGCCAGCACTTGTCCGGCGCGCACGCGCTGGCCCACATCGGCGGCAATGCGGCCTACCCGGCCGGCAAAGGCGGGGTAGATGCGCTGGGTCTTTTCTTCGTTCCAGACGATGCGCGCGGGCAGCTCGACCGTGATGCTTTGGGCCGGCTGGGCCGCAACACTGACCAGCAGCTTGAGCTGCGGATGTTCGGCGGGGTAGCGCAGCCGGTTGCTTTCGATGATGGGCTGCGGGATGGTCGGCGTGGGTTCGCTCTTGTTCTGGCAGGCGCTCAGGGCTGCGATGGCGAGGGCCAGCAGCAGGGGTCGTGTGAATGTCAAAGCCATGGTGTGTGGGCGTGTTCTGTGGGGAATGCGGTGTCAGGGCGCGGTGCGCAGTTGCCAGACACCCAGCGCGCGGGCGTGCTCGTTGCGCACGCCGGTGGCTTCAAGCTGGGTGGTTCGCAGGGTGCGACGCGCGTCCAGCAGATCGGTCAGGCTCAGGCCCCCCTTGCTGTAGGCCAGTTCGGCCTGTGTGGCCACCTGCAGAGCCTGCGGCAGGATGCGTTCTTCGTAGCGCTGCAGCCGGCCGGTCTGGCTTTGCCAGGCCTGCTGCAGGCCCAGCAGCTCGGCGCGCGCCTGGAGGCGGGTTTTGTCCAACAGGTCCTGCGCCAGGTCTTTTTGCGCCAAGGCACGGGCGATCTCGCCGTCAAAGCGCGCGCTGCCGTAGATCGGCAAGGAGATGCGCACGGCCAGCAGTTGGTTGGTGCGCGCGCCATCAGGGTAATGGTCGAAGGTGGCACCCAGCGTCGGGTCGGCGCGGTTGAGCGCCTGTGCGCCCTGCAGCCCGGCCTCGGCGGCAGCCAGGCGCTCGCGGGCAGCCTGCACATCGGGGCGCTGCTCCACCAGGGTGTCGATGTCGGCGCTGTCTGTGGCGGGCTGCGCCTTCGGCCAGTGGCCCTCGGCGCGCCAGCCACCTGCGGGCACGCTCTGGCCGATCCAAAGCGCCAGCGCCTGCAAGGCCTGCTGCTGCGCCAGCTGGGCCGACTGCAGCTCGGCCAGGGTGCGCTCGGCTTCGATGCGGGTGCGCGCGGCCTCCTGGGCCGACAGGTCGCCTGCTTTCAGGCGCAGGTCAGCGGTTTTCGACAGGGTGCTGGCGCTCTCGGCCATCGCCTGCAGGGCCTGCAGTCGTTCCTGCGTGGCCAGCAGGTCGTAAAAGGCGCCCAGGGCACCGATCTGTTGCAGCAACCGCATGTCCTGGCTGTCGGCGTTGGCAGCGCGCTCGGCGCGTTCGGCCGCTTCGGTGCGCAAGGCGCGCTTGTTGCCGCGCTCCCAGGTCCAGTCCATGCCCAGCGATTTGTCCAGCCGCTTTTGCGTCCAGAACGAGCCGGGGCCGCTTCCGTGGCGCAGGTCGATCGACGATACGCCAGCCGACAGCACCGGGGCCGGTGCGCGGTCGGCGGCGCGCACGTCGGCGCGGGCGGCCTGGGCCATGCGTTGCGCGGCCAGCGCGTCGGGGTTTTGCCGTGCGGCTTGCAGCACCTGGTCCAGGTGCAAAGCGGTGCCCAGCAGGGCCGGTGGGGCTGACAGGGCAGCAGGTCCGCTCTGGGCCAGTGCCGGCGACATGGCCAGCCCCCCCAGCGCGAGCAAGCTGCCCGACAGAAACAAGTGTCGTATCCTCATGCCCTGTTTATCGAAGAACCGGCCTGACCAGCACCTGACTTGCTGGCCTGCCCCAGACACCCCCCTCCCATGCGCATCCTTCTGGTCGAAGACGATCCCGTGTTGCAAGCCGTGGTGCAGCGCAGCCTGACCGACAGAGGCCACCGTGTCGAGGCGGCCGGTGACCTGGCCACCGCCAGCCACTGGTGGCGGGTACAGCCCTTTGATGCCGTGCTGCTCGACCTGAACCTGCCCTTGCACGAGCGCCCAGGCAGTGGCATGGGCAGCGGCTTGATGCTGTTGCGCGAGGTGCGCAGCCGCGGCGACAAGACCCCGGTGCTGGTTCTGACCGCGCGCAACCGGACCGACGAGCGCATTGCCGGGCTCGATGCCGGTGCCGACGACTATCTGGGCAAACCGTTCGAGCTGGCCGAAGTCGAGGCACGGCTGCGCGCGCTGGTGCGCCGCAGCCAGGGCGCCGACGATCTGGTGCAGATGGGCCGTCTGCAGCTCGAGCGCCAGGCGCGGCGCGTGCGGGTGAATGGGGTGGAGCTGAACCTGCCCGCGCGCGAATACGAGGTGCTGGCCGAACTGCTTTCACCACCGGGCCGCACCGTGAGCAAGAAAGCCCTGTCGGACAAGCTCTCGGACCTGCAGGACGCGCTGGCCGACAACGCGCTCGAAGCCTTCATCTCGCGCCTGCGCAAAAAGCTGGCTGGCTCGGGCGCCTCCATCCGCACCCTGCGTGGCCTGGGCTACCGGGTCGAGGAAGAGCCGCAGGCATGAAAGCCGCGCCCTCGCTGCGCCACCGGCTGCTGCGCCACGTCATCGGACCGCTGGCGCTGACCTGGCTGCTGGGGGTGCTCATCGCCCTGGGCGTGGCCCGCTACTTCACCCAGCAGGCGTTTGACCGCGCCCTGCTGGACGACGCCTATGCCGTGGCGGCCCATGTGCAGCATGCCGAAGACGGGGGCCTGACCCTGGGGTTGACGGCTGCGGAGATGCGTACCCTGCTGTTCGACCAGAACGAGGCCATGTACTTCGCGGTCTATCTGGACGACGGTCATCTGCTGGCGGGCCATCCGGGGCTGGGCCTGCCGCAGCTGTCAGACGGTCAGACCGTGCGCTTCACCGAAATGCCTTTTCACCACCAGGACCTGCGGGTGGTGGTGATCGCGCGTGCCCGGCCCACGCCATTCAAGGTCGTGGTGGGCCAGACCACGCGCAGCCGCAACAGCCACTTCGATCGCCTGCTGTTTTTCTCGATTGCACCGCAGATCCTGCTGCTGGGCTTGCTGGCACTGTGGCTGCGGCGCGCCATTCAGGACGATGTGCAGCCGCTGATGGATTTGCAACAGGCGGTGGCCCTGCGGGGTGCGCAGGATCTGATGCCCGTGGCCGTGTCCGGCCGCACGCGCGATGTGCAGCAGCTGGGCCAGGCCATCAACGCCTTGCTGGAACGCATCGGGCGTGCGGTGCGGGCGCAAAAGGAGTTTGCCGGCAATGTGGCGCACGAATTGCGCACGCCCCTGGCCGGCATCCGGGCGCTGGCCGAATACGGCTTGTCACAGGAGCGCCCGGAGGTCTGGCGCGAGCAGCTGCGCAGCGTTGTCCAAAGCCAGGAACGCGCCAGCCATCTGGTGGACCAGCTGCTGGCCCTCGCGCTGGCCCAGGAGGCGCGCGAAGTGCTGCAACCACAACCCCTGCCACTCGATGAAGTGGTGCGCGATGGCTTGCTGCGCCACCTGCCCCGCGCCGACAGCCTGCATGTGGATCTGGGGGCACGCGGTCTGGATGTGCCCGTGCAGGTGCTGGCCCAGCGCGCCTTGCTCGAAGGGGTGCTCGACAACCTGATCGACAACGCTTTGCGTTACGGCCGGCCATTGGACGGTGCAGGTGCACGGATCACGGTCGAGCTGGCCCGTGATGTGCAGGGCGGTGTGCGCCTGTCGGTCATCGACAACGGGCCGGGCATCGACGACGCGCAACGCCAGCGCCTGACCATGCGCTGGGCCCAAGGCCCGGCCGGTGAGACCTTGCGCCAGGGCTCCGGCCTGGGCCTGGCCATCGTGGCCGAATACGCCCGCATCCTGGGCGCCACGCTCAGTCTGGATGCCGCAGAAGAAGGACGGGGGCTGCGGGTGAGCCTGCTGTTTCAGTCCCATGGCGAGTAGCGGCTGCGCGTACCCGCCACGACAGCCAAGCCAAGGGTGCATCACAGCCAGTGCACGATCCGCACCCCATCGCGGCCTTGTTTCACTCGGCCAGTAAGGGTGCAACTGCCGCTTTGGCGATGCCCATTAGTGTCAAACATTGCATGTCACCTTTCAGCGCCAGATGGGTGTAGCAGTAGGTCAGCACACGGTTGGTCATGGCTTCGCCTTCAAACCAGTCCAGCGTGGTGGCATCCAGCGTGGCGGGGACGGTCTTTCTGAGCAACATCATGGATGCCGATTCCAGCCCCAGGCAGTAATGCGCGGATTGCTGGCCTGCACGCACCTCGTCCATGCACTGCGCCGACAGGCGCATGGCCCCGGCCAGCCCATCGGTCTGGACGGCGGCCAAAGCCGAGGCTCCTCCAGCCCGGCTCAACAGCGCTGGCTCCTCCGCTTGCGCAGCTGTCCACGTACAAGCGATGAGCACAGCCGTAAGTATTTTGAATTTCATGATTGTGTGGCTTTAGGTTTTAAATATACTAACCCAATGTCGACTGCAGCAGACATCATGAAGACACAGAGCATGCCTCTGTGGTGTGCCTTGGCGGGTTTGGGGGTGCTGGGCCTGATCCTTTCGGGGTGTGCCAGCGAGGTGCGCAAGACGGGCAGTACCCGCGCGGGCGATGTGCTGTACCGCGACGCGGCACACGATCTGATGGCACGCGCCAGGGCGCTTCACCATTGCGGCAAGGTGGATGCGATCCACACCCAGACGCTTCAGGAGATTCCCCCAGGCGCTACAGGGGGCAGCAGCTACGCCCCCAAATACGGCAGTGTGATGGAACGCTGGACGGTGAGTCTGTGCAACACACAGGTGCCCTACCGTGTCACCTTCACCGCCGATGGTGCGGGGGGGACGTTTTTCAGCACAGTCCAGGAATGAGGTGGGCGAAAAGATGCTTTCTCACAAGCTCCAGCGCGCGTTTGAAGAAACGCACTACACCGTGCACCATCAACCGGCATTCACGCTGCGCATCGGCCAACACAGCCCGGAGCTGGATGCACTGCTGCAAGCCTCAGGACACGACTGCGCGGCGTTCATCACGGCCTGCAACCCGCAGGGCCAGAGCCCTGGCCAGAAGCTTTGGTCAACTCGCTTTCGTCTGGGTTGACCAGCACCAGGTGGCCGAGTTGATCGAGGTCTGAGCGGCCGGCGGCTTCAGCCCAGCGTCGGGTAGTCCAGATACCCGGCATCACCGCCGCCATACAGCGTGGCGCGGTCGAGGGTGTTGAACGGACCGCCTTGTTTGAGGCGCGCGCCCAGGTCGGGGTTGGCGATGAAGGGGCGGCCGAAGGCCACGATGTCGGCGCCGCTGGCCAGCGATTGCTGGGCCAATGCCAGGTCGTAGCCGTTGTTGACCATCCAGGCGCCCTGTCCGCCTGCCGCGCGGTACGCCTGGCGCAGTGCGGCATAGTCGAAGGGTGCAGGGCCTTGCTGGTGATCGCGCGGGCCGCCGGTCGAGCCTTCGATCACATGCACATAGGCCAGATCCAGCGGGGCCAGTTGCTGGACCACATGCTCGAACAGCGGTTGTGGGTTCTCGTCGCTGGCGTCGTTGGCCGGCGTCACCGGTGAAATGCGGATGCCGGTGCGGCCGCCGCCGATTTCCTGCGTTACCGCCAGCATGACTTCGCCCAGGAAGCGGGCGCGGTTTTCCACCGAGCCACCATATGCATCGCTGCGCTGGTTGCTGCCGCTGCGCAGGAACTGGTCGATCAGGTAGCCGTTGGCAGCGTGCACTTCCACGCCGTCAAAACCGGCCGCGATGGCGTTGGCGGCGGCGCGGCGGTAGTCCTGCACGATGCCGGGCAGCTCGCTGGTTTCGAGCGCGCGCGGGGCAGAAGTTTCGACAAACTGAGCCTGGCCGTCGATGAGCAACACGGTCTTGGTCTTGGCCGTGATGGCGGAGGGCGCCACGGGTGCGGCGCCCCCCGGTTGCAGGCTGGTGTGCGAGACACGGCCCACATGCCACAGCTGCATCACGATCTTGCCGCCCTCGGCATGCACGGCGTCGGTCACCTGTTTCCAGGCCGCCACCTGTTCGGCGCTCCAGATGCCGGGCACATCGGCATAGCCTTGGCCCTGGTGGCTGATGGCGGTGGCTTCGGTGACGATCAGGCCGGCGCCGGTGGCGGGGTTGGCTCGCTGACGGTAATACGCAGCCATGCGCGCGTTGGCCAGTGCGCCGGGCGCGCGGTTGCGCGTGAGCGGCGCCATGGCGATGCGGGTGGCGAGCGGCAGGCTGCCGGCCTGGATGGGATCGAAAAGTGTGGTCATGGCGGGATCTTGCCCTTTGACAGACTCAGGGCGAACGGTGGTCTAGGCAGGGGGGAGAATCAAACGTCAAAGCCCGGATTTTCGCGTTGCAGCTTGCGCAGCAGCGAGGGCCAGACAAAGGCGCCGCCCATGCCGCCGGTCTGCACGCGCGAGGCATGCGCCACGCCGTCCAGGATTTTCGGGTTCACGGTGGTGAGGTCGGCGGCACTGGCTTGGCCAGCCAACGCGTCGACCTGGATGCGGCAGGTGTTTTCGAAGGTGTACATCGACAAAAACGCGTCGGCGATGGTCTTGCCCACCGTCAGCAGCCCGTGGTTGCGCAGCATCAGGTAGTTGGCATTTCCCAGGTCGGCCTGCAGGCGCGCTTTCTCGTCGTCGCGGATCGCCACGCCTTCGTAGTCGTGGTAGGCCAGCGAGGCCAGCACAAAGGTGCTTTGCTGGCTGATCGGCAGCACGCCGTGCTGTTGCGCGCTGACGGCCACGCCCGCACGGGTGTGGGTGTGCAGCACGCAGCCCGCATCGTGGCGCACCGCATGTACGGCGCTGTGGATCACGAAGCCGGCAGGGTTCACCGGGTACGGGCTGTCATCGAGTTTGTTGCAGCCCATGTCGACCTTGACCAGGCTGGACGCCGTGATCTCATCGAACATCAGGCCATAGGGATTGATCAGGAACTGGTCCTCGCCGCCCGTGACCGAGGCCGGCAGCTTGGCGCTGATGTGGGTGAAGACCAGATCGCTCCAGCCATAGAGGGCGACGAGTCGGTAGCAGGCGGCCAGGTCCACGCGCAGTTGCCACTCGTCTTCGTGCATGGTGTCGGGTTTGTTGTTCATGGCGTCTCCATTTTGGTAGGAGCGCGCCCCTGCGCGCGAAGGCATTCGGTCGCAGGGGCGGCCTCCTACTGGGTCAAAACGCCAGCTTAGCCCGGGCGGGTCAGTTCTTCCAGTCGCGCAAGGTACACGCGCGCGTGTGCGCCGCCGTCGTCATGGGCACCGCACATCTCCAGCGAGGGCATCAGTTGCCCGCACACGGCGGGACGCTCGGGCAGGCCGAAGAGGCGGCAGCGCCGCTGCTCGTCAAGCTGCACGCAGGGCACGCCGGCGGGTTTGCCCTGCGGCATGCCCGGGATTGGCGAAGAGATGGAGGGCGCGGTGCAGCAGGCACCACAACCGGGCCTGCAATTCAAAGCGGCCATCGCGTGCTCACCGCGGCCACAGCACCCACAGGCGCAGCGGCTGCTTGAGGCGGCCGGCCAGCTCGCCCGCTTCAGGGCCGGAGCCGGCGTAGTAGTCGGCGCGCACTGCGCCAGTGATGGCGGTGCCGGTGTCCTGGGCCAGCACCAGGCGTTGCAGACTGGTTTGCGGCCCGCTTGACGCCAGCCACACCGGCGTGCCATAGGGGATGCTGCCCGGGTCCACCGCGATCGAGCGGCCCGCGGTGAGTGGCACGCCTTGCGCCCCCTTGGGACCGGGAATGGCGCTGGCCATGTCGGTGCTGGGCAACGGCTCTTCACGGAAGAACACATAGCGTGGGTTCTGCCACAGCAACTCCTGCACGCGCGAAGGGTTGCGGGCAATCCAGGCCTTGATGCCGGGCCAGGACGCATCGCGCGTCAGGCCCTGGTCGAGCAGCCAGCGGCCGATGCTCTTGTAGGGTTGCTCGTTCGTGCCGGCAAAGGCCAGGCGCACGGTGCGCACGCGGCCGTCGGGCTCGCTCACGCGCAGCAGGCCCGAGCCCTGGATGTGCAGCACCATCGCATCCACCGGATCGCTGAGGTAGACCAGTTCCTTGCCACGCAGCGCGGCCTTGGCCTGGGGGTGGGTATCGATTTCCTGGCGGGTGAACCAGGGTTTGCGCGGGGCCAGACCCGCCGGTGCGGCATGCAGCGCCACCGTGAACCGGCCCTGCGGTTTGCGGCTGGCTTCGAGCAAAGGCTCGTAATAGCCGGTCAGCAGGCCTTCGGCCTGGGCCTGGTGCGATTCGACACGGTACGGTTGCAGCTTCTCCCGCAGCCAGTCGCGCCGGGCTGCGGGCGAGGCTTCGGCCAGTTGCCGCAATTGCGGGCACAGCGTGCGCCATGCCGGCATGGGTCGCTCGCAGCTGCGCAGCCAGGCGGGCCAGGCTTCGTGCAGGGCGTCCTGTTCAAAGGCAGGCAGGTCCGACCAGCGCACCGGCACCCATCGGCTCTGGACGCGATCGATGGCGGGGGGCAGCGGGCCGGTTTCCTGCGCCGTGCCGGGCGCGGTCGGCGCGCTGGAGCAGCCCGAGAGGCTGCCTACAATCGACAGCATGCACGCGGCCAGCAGGGCCAATGCCCAGCGCGCTGTCCTTGAACCGGTTGTCATCCACAGGAGTTGTTGCATGGCTTTGTTGTTGCTGGAGGCCTTGCTGGCGTTGGTCATTTTGATCGCGATCGTCTGGTGGACCATGTTTTCGGGGCGACACAAGGGCGAGCTCAAGGCGCCCGACGCGCGCAAATCCGACGACACCGACAGCACCCCTTAATCGAGCAAAGAGCCCGCGCCTTCGAAGCGTTGGGCGTAGTAACGGTTGCTGAGTTGGTCGATGCGCACCCCGGTGCGCGGGTTGCTGGCGTGCACAAAACGGCCATCGCCCACATACACCCCCACATGCGAATGCCGTGCCCCCAGGGTGTTGAAGAACACCAGGTCTCCGGGCAGCAACTGATCGGCAGGTACCGGGCGCGCTTTCTGCCCCAGCTCGGCCGAGCTGCCCTTGACCCGCAGGCCGGCGGCTTGCAGAAACACGTGGCTCACCAGGCCCGAGCAATCGAAACCGGTGGCTGGACCGCGACCGCCCCAGCGGTAGCGGGTGTCGAGCAGGCCCATGGCGAACAGGGCAATGTCGTTGCGCTGGGGCTGGTCGGGCCGCTGGGCCGCGGTGGCCGGCGTTGCCGTGGGGGGAGGGGCCGAAGCGCAGCCGGACAGCACGGCCGCGAGGATCAGCAAACCTTGGCGACGCGAATTAATCCGGCTTCCCGCATCAGGTTGGCCAGTTCGACCGCGGACTTGACGTCCATCTTGTCGAACACGCGGGCGCGGTGCACCTCCACCGTGCGCACGCTGATGTCCAGCTGGTCGGCGATCAGCTTGTTGGGCAGGCCCTCGACCACCAGCCGCATCACATCGCGCTCGCGCTCGGTCAGCTCGGACAGCCGATGCTGCAGTTGTTGAAGGCGTGTGCGCTCGCTCAGTCGGGTACGCGAGAGGCCCAGGGCTTGCTCCACGCGGTCGACCAGGGCGTTGTCGGAAAAGGGTTTTTCGCAGAAATCGAAGGCGCCGCGTTTGACGCTGTCCACCGCCGTGGGCACATCGGCGTGGCCGGTCAGGAAGATCACGGGCCAGGCCTGTGCAATGCCGCTTGCGAGCAGCTGCTCGAACAGCGCCAGCCCGCTCATACCGGGCATGCGCACGTCCAGCAAGATGCAGCCGGCCTGACGGGTCCAGACGCTGCGCTGCACGTCAAGTTCGGCCAGAAAGCTTTCGGCGCTGTCAAAGCTGCTGCTGAGCAGGCGACGCGTGCGCAGCAGCCAGGCCATGCCTTCGCGCACGCTGGCATCGTCGTCAACGATGTAGACCGTGGCATCCGAGGGAGTGAGCATGGCGCGATTTTAGGCCGCCACACAAGCGTTGGGTCGCGAGGACGGTGTCGGCAGGTTGAAGCGGAAGATGGTGCCGGCCGGCCTGTTGGGGCCATGTTCCAGGTGCCCGCCATGCTGCTCGATGACGGTTCGGCACAGGCTCAGCCCCAGGCCCATGCCTTCGGCCTTGGTGGTGAAGAAGGGGGTGAAAAGCTGCTCGGCCACGGCAGGGTCGATGCCACTGCCCTGGTCGGCCACGCTGAATTCGAGCCAGCTCTGATGGGCGTTTGAGGCAGCCCGGCGCACTTGCAGCACCAGCAGGCGCTGGCGGCATTCGGGGCGGTCCATGGCCTGCATGCCGTTGCGCGCCAGGTTCAGCAGCACTTGCTCGACCATGGTGCGGTCGCAGACGACGGGCGGCAGGTCGGGGGCGAGCTCGGTGCGCACCTGCACACCGAGCTTGCGCGCCTGCAGGCTCACCAGCGGGGCAATCGCATCGAGCAGCACCTGCGGCGCCACCGACTCACGCGCCTGGTCGCGGCGGCGCACAAAGTCGTGCACGCTGTTGATGACGCGGCCTGCCCGGCCGGCCTGCTCGGCGATGCGGCGCAGCGCCATGTGCACATCACTGAGGGTTTCGCCGCCGGGGCCGGGGGTGTCGAGCAGGTTGAGCGAGCCGTTGGCGTAGCTGGCGATCGCGGCCAGCGGCTGGTTGAGTTCGTGGCTGAGCAGGGAGGCCATTTCGCCCACGGTGGCCAGTCGTGCCGTGGCTTGCAGACGTTCCTGGCTGGCGCGTGAGAGTTCTTCCACGCGGCGCTGCTCGCTGATGTCCAGGATGGCGCTCATCCAGCCGGCCTGCTCACCGTGCGCGCCAATCAGCGGCGCTTCAATGATCAGGACTGGAAAATGTGTGCCGTCCTTGCGCATGAAGACCGATTCGTAACCTTCGCGCGGCGGGGTGTTGCCGGCCAGCCGGATGGCCTGGCGCTGCTGGTATTCGCCCACCATCTCGGGGGGCCAGTAAGGCATGGGCGCACTCTGGCCAATGAGTTCGCTGGCCTCGAAGCCCACCATCTCGCAGAACGCGGGATTGACGTAGGTGATGCGGCCTTCGCGGTCGCGTGCCCGCAAGCCGGTGACCAGCGAGTTCTCCATCGCCTTGCGGAAAGCCAGTGCGTCGGCCAGCTCGCGTTCGGCCTTCAGGCGCCGACGTGAGTCCCGCACCAGCAGCACCACCACCGTGATCAGCGCGATCGACATGGCGGTCACCAGCGCGGTGAGCACATTCGGGAACAGATCGGGTGCGCTGCGCCGCCCGTCCATGCGCAAGACCAGGGTGTTGCCCGGCAGGTCCAGCAGTTGCTGCGCGGTAAACAGGCGCTGGCCGCGGCGGTCCGTGCCGGCCATGGCCAGCCTTGTGCCATCGGCTTCGGTGAAGGACACCATGTTGCGCCGCGCAAAGGTGTGGCCCAGGCGTTCGACCAGCAGCTCCTGCAGGCTGTAGACCAGCACCAGGTAGCCGCTCAGGCGACCGTTGGCCATCTGCGGCATGCACAGTTCCATCACCTCCATGCCCAGACCATCGCTCATGGGCAGGTAGTAACTTCCGGAGTAGGCCGGACCGTTGAACTGGCGGGCGCGCAGGCACGAGCGCACCATCTCGTTGAGGTTTTCGTCGCGGGAGATGCGGTTGAAGGTGGGCGCGCGCAGCGGCGAATCTTCGGCATCCAGCAGTTGCCATTGCGGGTCCCGTTGCTCCACGCGCAGCCATTCCCGTTTGTCGCGCAACAAGGCTTGCAGGGCTTCCTGGCGAGAGCGTTCGCTGGCGGGGGTGGACTGCACGCCTTGCAGCGCCTGCACGTCGCGCGCCAGTGCGGTGCGCAGATCGCTGACAGCATCCTGCGTGTCGCGTTCGAGTTCAGCCTGCACCTGGCTGGCCTCGTAGCGGCCGGCCAGCCACACCAGGGTGCCAAGCAGCACCAGCACCAGACCGATCAATGCCAGCCACAGGGCCAGCCGGTCAGCACGCCAGGGCAGCAGGTCGTCCAGGGTGCGGTGCCAGCCTTGCAGCCGGCGCTGCCAGTGCAGACGCCAGGTCGTGAGCGTGTCCGTCATGGCTGACGTCCTGGCGCTGTGTTGTGGCCCGGCTGTTCGATGCGGGTCACGCGCGGTTCGCTCCAGCTGCCGTCGATGACAAACTCCTGTACCGCTGCCTTGGACAGCGGGGCGGTCAGCAGCCACTGCGCCAGGTAAGCGGTCAGACCCACCACGGGGTTGATGGCCAGACCGGCCACCACCGAAGCCCCACCCGCATTGAGCTGGGGCAGGATCAGGACCCGCAGTTGCTGGGTCTCGCGGGCGATGTCGGCCGAGCCGTCCATTTTCACTACCGCGTTGACGCCTTCGATCTGGAGATTGCGGGTCGAGGCGATGCCTTGCTGGATCTGCACATCCCCCTGCACCGTGTCGAATGAAAAGCCTTCAAAGAACACGTCGCGAAAGTCCAGCAGCAGCCGCCGCGGCAGGCCTTGCAGGCTGAGTACGCCCAGCAGCTTGGCGACGCCAGGGTCGGCCTTGAGGAACTGGCCGCGGCCCATCTTGATCTGGAACTGGCCTTGCAGAGAAGGGTAATGCAAGGCCAGGGGCGAGCCGTTCCAGCCAATCTGGCCTTCGAGCTGACCAGCGCCCGCGCGCAGGGCCTCGGGTGTGCCCAGGCGCGTGAGCAAAGCGCCGGCATCCTGCACCTCGAGCCGGAAGGTCATTTCGGTACGACGCGGGCGGTTGTCGGCCGGTGCGGCCCATCGACCGGAGGCGCGCAGCGCGGCCTCGGGCACGGTGACGTTGAATTTTTGCAGCTGCCATTCACGCACGGCACCCACGCGTGGGGAGCGCGATTCCTGATTGGTCGCCTCGATTTCCACCCGGCCCAGGCGTTTGCCGCGCAACACCAGATCATCGATCTGGATGTCCAGGGCAGGCATGGCTGTGGGCGGAGTTTCCATGATCGACTCCACCTCCCCAACGGCCGATGGGGGCAGGTTCAAACGGGCCAACCGGGCGAAGAGCCGGGCAGGTTGCTGGCGGCCGGGCTGGTTGTACTGGGCATGGCCGCTGAGCTCGCGGGCGTCGATGTTGGCCCGCCAGGTGGTGCCGTCGCGGGTGATGCCTGCCACCACATCGTGCAGCGTGCGGCCCTGTGTGGTCAGCGTGCCGGTCTGCAGGCCCAGTCGATTGGGCAGGTAGCTGCGCCAGGCGTCATCGCCGTCATCGGCTGTGGCGGTGCTGGGCAGCGCCGCCTCCCAGGCGTCCAGGGGCAGATCGTCGAGCCGCACCACGGCCGATACCCCTTGCTCGGGCAAAGAGCTTGCACCACCCGTGCGGGTGCCGATGGCCAGATTGCCGCGCACCACCCGTGGGCTGGGGCCGGACAGGTCGCGCACGTAGACCGCCGACACCATGGAGCCGATGTCGATCTGCAGCTGGTCACGTGAGCCGGCCGGTGGGGTGTCCAGCACTTTGGTGCTGATGGCCAGCGGCAAGGCCTGTGCGGCCCGCTTGCCCAACGGGGCTGGCAGGTTCAGCTCCAGCCCCTCCAGGCTGCTGCGCACGCTGATTTCGGGCTGGCCGTTGCGCCAGCCGAGGGTGGCGGTGTAGCCGGTCTGCCCTTTGGCCTGGCGTCCGAGCGTATCCAGTGGCTGGAGGTTGCGTGCCGCGCGCAGCCCGTCGGCGGTGATCTGGCCTTGTGCACGGATCAGCAGCCGGGGTTCGCCGGCCGGGATGTTGCCTGCACGCAGGCCCCCTTCGAGCCGGCTGGTGCCGCCCAGCAGGCGCGTCTGCACGCCTTGCAGGCTGAATCCCGTTTCGGTGAACTGAACCGTGCCCTGGGCCTTGCCGAGCATGGGCACATGCGGAGCCATCTGCACATCGTTGCCCGACAGGGACACACTGCCCTGCAGCTTGCTGTCCTGACTGCGCAGGATGGGGATGGTCAGGTTGAGTTTGCCCTGCAGGTTGCCGCTGGCCGTCGCCTGGGTCAGTGCGCCGGAAAGCATGCGGTCTACCGGTGACTGCGCCAGGGTGCGAAGCACCTGCTGGGCCGGGCCTTTGAGCTCGGCCTGGAGGTTGAGCTGCGGGTCCTTGGCCAGTTGGGGGATGTCAGCGCGCAGTTGAGCAATCTGGATGGCCTGACGGCCTTCGCCCAAGCGTGCGCTGGCAGCGGAGAGTTTCATGCCCTGCCGCTCGAAGACCAGTTCACCTTGCAGGCCTTGCAGGGTGGGCCAGGGCAGGCTACCCGCTGGCAGCAGCGCGGGGGGCAGGTAGGCCATGTCCACGTCCTGCAGGTGACCGGCAAAACGGAATTCACCGTCACGCGCATGCGCCATGGGGACCTTGTCCAGGTCTCCCTTGATGCGGATCTGCAGGCCGTTCACCCGGCCTTTGCGCACGCTGTCGCGCACATAACGGCGCACATCGGCGCTCAGGCCCAGGGGCAGGTAACGGTAGATCTTGCCAGCGTCTGCCCGCGCCACTTGGGCCTGCAGATCGAGCATGCCCAGCTGGCTGGAGGCCAGCGGTTGCCACTGGCCCTGGCTCTGGCCCTGCAGGTCTTCGTTGGACAACTGCGCTTTCCATTGCACGGCACTCAGCTGCTGCCCCTGCAGCTGCCAGCGCAGGTCGGCCTGAAGCTGTTGCACCGTCACCGCGTCTTCTTCCAGCAGGCCGGGCCAGGACAGCCAGCTGTCCTGGCCCATCTTCAGCTGCAGCTGGCCACCTCGCTGGCTGAACTGTGCGCTGATGTGTGCACCCTGCAGGCCGGGGCCACGCATGTTCGAGGCGGCCACGTTCTGGATGCGCAGCTGGTCGGCGTCGATCTCCCCCTGGTATTGCTGCATGGCGTCGGCCGGGCCTTCCCACTGCAGGCGCAACGCGCGCACCTGGCCTTCCACGGCGTGGTCGTTCAGACGGGCATGCCAGTGCTCGGGCAGCGGCAGGCGCAGCGCGACGTCGCGCAAGGCCTGCAGGTCCAGCTGTTCACCTTGCACCAGACCTTTGGCGTGCTGGCTGCCCTGGGCCTGGCTGTATTTGACCGAGACATTGCCGCCGGGCCAGGTCAGTCCCTGGTCGCTCACGAAAGCCAGCTGCTGGGTGCTGACCGACCAGTCGTGTTCCCCCTGGTGGCCCGATACCCGCCCCGAAATCTGCTGAAAACCCAAGGGCTGCAGTTCGGGTTTGAGGCGAAGGCTGACGGCTTGCAGGTCCAGGTCGGCCGCACCGCTGGCCCATTCACCCTTTGCAATGTCGGACCACAGCCTCAGGCGGCCCTGGCCGGACAACAGATCCACACCGAGCCGCACATGCTGGCGCAGGTGCGAAACATCCACCCGTGGGAAATGGGCGAAGGCCTGGCCGCGCCAGTCCTTCAAGTTTCCAGGGTGGGAAGACAACAGGCCGCGGTGGAAGTTGCCCATCAGCACGAACCGTTCGCCCCATTCGGTGGGCGGAGTGGCGTCCAGGCGCAGGTCGTGTCTGTGCAGGGCGTTGCGCAGCACGATGTCCACATCGGTCAGCGTGAGCGCCGGGGCGTCCTCGGGATGGTGGCCGGTGCTTTGGTGCGCGCGCTCGGACGTCCAGCGCACGGTGCCGCCACGCACCACCACTTCGCGCTGGTCAAACAACCAGTCCGCGGCGGCGCTGTTTTCGCTGCCGGGTGTGCCCAGCGTGAGACCGGCCACCAGCCACTGGCCTGAGGCGGTGTGCCGCACATCGAGTTCCGGCCGGTCCAGCACCAGTTGTTCCAGATTCAGGCTGAGCACTGAGCGCACGCTGATGGCCACCACCACGCGGGGCAGGCTCAGTGCGGGGCGACCTTGCGCATCGAGCAGCCGGATCTCGCGCAGCTCGAATGAAGGGGCCCAGCCGGTCGATTCGGCCTGCAGCGCACCGATCTGAACCGGCATGCCCATGGTGCGTGTGGCCAGCCGCTCCAGCGAGGGGCGGAAATCGCCGATTCGCGGCACAATCCAAAGATGAAGGGCAGCCCATCCCATGCCGATGCACAGACCGACGGTCAGTGCAATCCAGGCCAGGGCGCGCGACAGCCGCGTCAGCCAGGAGGGGGAATCGGAATGCGTGGGCACAGGAAGCCTGTCTTTGAATCAGAAAGTCAGCAGGAATTATGACCGGCAGTGAGCACCGTGACGCGCAAGATTTGACCGCCTCGCCCTCTCTTTTGGACCTTGCATCACATTCCCGTTTTGTGCAGCGCCTGCAGCGTCGCTATGCCGATTTGCTGCCACTGCTGCCAGCGGGTGCCCCCACCCGTGACAGCCTGACCGATGCATTGGCGGCCTTGCGCGCGCGGGGCCTGGCGCTGGACGCTGCCTTGCGCGTGTTGCGTCAGCTCACGCTGGAGCGGCTGGTTCACCTGGACACCGAGCAGCAGGCCCCCCTGGACACCGTCACCCGCGCCATGACCTGGCTGGCCGAAGTCACGCTGGACGCCGCCTGGCAGCAGGTGCAAATCGACCTGGACGCGCTGCACGGCATGCCCACCACCCCAAGCGGCCAGCGCGCCGAGCTGTGGATCATCGGCATGGGCAAGCTGGGCGCGCGCGAACTCAATGTGTCCAGCGACATCGACCTGATCTACGTGTACGACGAGGACGGCGAGACCACCGGCAATGCCGAGGGCCGTGGCCGATTGTCCAACCAGGAATACTTTGCCCGCGGTGTCAAACGCATGTATGCGCTGATCGGTGACACCACCGAACACGGCTTCGTGTTCCGAGTTGACTTGGCCCTGCGGCCCAACGGCAACTCCGGCCCCAGTGTGGTCTCGCTGGGCGCACTGGAGGAATACCTGCTGGTGCAGGGCCGCGAATGGGAGCGCTTTGCCTGGATGAAGAGCCGCGTGGTGGCCCCGCGCAGCGCGGTGCTCAATGGCTCGGCCCAGCAATTGCGCGGCGCGGTGTTGCCCTTCGTGTTTCGCCGCTACCTCGACTACAACGTGTTCGAGTCGTTGCGGGTGCTGCACCAGCAGATCCGTGACCACGCCAGCAAGCGCAGCGCCGGTCACCCCGAGCGCGCCAACGACGTCAAGCTCTCGCGCGGCGGCATCCGCGAAATCGAGTTCACTGTGCAGCTGCTGCAGGTGGTGCGCGGCGGTCAGTTCCCTGAACTGCGCACCCGCCCCACGCTGGACGCGCTGCAGCGCGTGGCCAAGGCCGGCCTGATGCCGCAAGCCACGGCCGACGCGCTGAGTGCGGCCTACATCTTTTTGCGACGTGTCGAGCACCGCATCCAGTACCTCGACGACCAGCAGACCCACATGCTGCCCACCCACGACGGCGACCTGGAATGGATCGCAGCAACGCTGGGGCATCCCGACGTGCGCAGCTTCCTGACCACGCTGGACACCCACCGCGAACTGGTGGCCCAGGAGTTCGACACCCTGCTCGGCGGTGACCGCGAATGCAAGGGCTGCAACGGCAAGAACGGCCACAAGAACGGGCGCGAACATGCCGAACTCGAAGCCGTGCTGGGCGAGTTTCCGCAGGCGGTGCGCGAGCGCCTGATGCAATGGAACGACAACCCGCGCGTGCATGCCCTGCGTGAAGACGCCCGTGGTCGCCTGCTGCGCCTGCTGCAACGCACCGCGCAATGGCTGTCTGAAGAGCGCTTCAACGAAGACGCGGTGCTGCGCATGGCCGACTGGATCGAGCCTTTGCTGCGCCGCGAGATTTACCTGTCGCTGCTGCTGGAGCGCCCCGCCATCCACGAGCGCCTGCTGCGCCTGCTCGGTGCGGCGCGCTGGCCGGCGCGCTATCTGGTCAAGCACCCGGGCGTGATCGACGAGCTGGCTGGCGGCAACCTCTTTGGCAGCCGCTTCGACCCCGCCGAGTTCGAAGCCGAACTGGAATCGCGTCGTGCAGCACTCAAGCGCACCGGCGAAGACGACGAGGAAAGCCTGCTCGACCTGCTGCGCCGTGCGCACCACGCCGAGCAGTTCCGCACGCTGGCGCGCGACGTCGAGGGCGTGCTCACCGTGGAACAGGTGGCCGATGACCTCAGCGCGCTGGCCGATGCCGTGCTGCGCGTGACCGCGCGCTGGTGCTGGGACCGCCTGAAAAACCGCCACCGCGACGAACCCCGCTTTGCCGTCATCGGCTACGGCAAGCTCGGCGGCAAGGAGCTGGGCTACGGCAGCGATCTGGACATCGTGTTCGTCTACGACGACGAAGACGAGCGCGCCCAGGAGGTCTACGCCGCCTACGTGCGCAAGCTGATCAACTGGATGACCGTCAAGACCGGCGAGGGTGACCTCTACGAGATCGACACCGCGCTGCGCCCCAACGGCAACTCAGGCCTGCTGGTCACCCGCTTTGAGGCCTACGCCGACTACCAGCAGCAGCGCGGCAGCAACACCGCCTGGACCTGGGAACACCAGGCCATGACCCGCGCCCGTTTTGTGATGGGGCTGGAAAGCTTGCGTCCGGCGTTTGATGCCGTGCGCCACGCGGTCATCTGCGCGCCGCGCGACGCCGCCAGCCTGAAAGCCGAGATTGTGGCCATGCGGGACAAGGTCCGCGAAGCGCATGCAGAGCCCCAAGGCCGCTTTGAGCTCAAATACAGCCCCGGCGGCATGGTGGATGTGGAGTTTGTGGTGCAGTACCTGGTGCTGCTGCGCACCGCCGGCCATCCTGAACTGGCTGACAACGTGGGCAACATTGCCCTGCTGCACCGTGCCGAGGCGGCTGGTTTGCTCACGCCTGGCATGGGCCAGGCGGCGGCCAATGCCTACCGTGAAATGCGCCGCCTGCAGCACCGGGCCCGGCTCAACGAAGATCCGACCGCGGTGCCCGTTGAATCCATTCAGGTGCAGCGCGATGCGGTGCTGACCCTGTGGCGGCATGTGATGGGCTGAGCAGGTGGCAATTTGCCCGACAATCGGGGCCCGATTTCATTGACCAGCCGGAACATGACCGACACCACCCGCCCCGAATTGCCTGACCACCTGTCCATCGACCCCCGCAGCCCGCATTTCGTGGCCGCGATTTTCGAGCACGACATCGGCATCCGCTTCAACGGCAAGGAGCGCGCCGACGTAGATGAGTACTGCATCAGCGAAGGGTGGATCAAGGTGCCCGCCGGCAAGACGGTGGACCGCAAGGGCAACCCCCTGATGCTCAAGCTCAAGGGCAAGGTCGAGGCCTTCTACAAATGAAAAAGGCCCCTGCGGGGCCTTTTGACCGGGTGCCGTTCAGGCCCGAGGGATGCAGTCGATGAAGCTTTGGCGCTGCATCAGCTTGTCAAACAGCTTGTGCAGGTTGGGGTGGGCCGAGCGCCAGTCGATTTGCGGGAAACGGAAATCGAGATAGCCCAGCGCGCAGCCCACGGCGATGTCCGACAGGCTCATGTGGATGCCAGAGCAAAACGGCTTGTCGCCCAGGCCCTGGGCCATGGCTTCCAGTGCACGTTCGATCTTGGTCAGCTGGCGATCGATCCACGCCTGGCTGCGTTCGCTGTCAGTGCGGCCGGCCCAGATGGCCTCCATGCGCGCGAGCAGAGCGGCGTCCATCACGCCGTCGGCCAGGGCTTCCCAGGTCTTGACTTCGGCGCGTTCGCGCCCGCCCGTCGGAATCAGCTTGCCCACGGGCGAGAGCGTGTCCAGGTATTCCACGATCACGCGCGAGTCGAACACCGCTTCGTGGCCTTCCATGATCAGGCAGGGCACCTTGCCCAGCGGGTTGGATTCGTGGATGCGCGTGTTGGCAGACCAGACGTCCTCGGTGACAAATTGGTAATCCAGCTTCTTTTCAGCCAGCACGATGCGGACCTTGCAGACGTAGGGGCTGGTGAGTGAACCGATGAGTTTCATGGGGGGACTGGAAAAAACTGCAGGCGCCGATTTTAGGGGGAACCCTCAGGCGTTCTCGGGGTTCATCGGTGGGGGGTGGATCGAAAACATCGGGTAAACCCGCCCCGCCTACAATCGGGGGATGAACTTCAGCCCGATTTCCGCCCTCTCGCCGCTGGATGGCCGTTACGCCAGCAAACTCAACGCCCTGCGCCCTCTGGTCAGTGAGCTGGGTTACATGCACCGCCGCGTGCAGGTCGAAATCGCCTGGTTCATCGCCCTGTCGGACGCCGGTTTTGACGAGTTCAAGCCGCTTTCCCCCGGCGCCCGCGCTTACCTTACCGGCTTGGTGAAAAACTTCAGCGAGGCCGACGGCGTGGCCATCAAGGAATTCGAGAAGACCACCAACCACGACGTCAAAGCCGTCGAATACTGGATCAAATCCAAATTCAAGGACCGCCCCGAGCTGGAGAAGGTGGCCGAGTTCGTGCACTTCGCCTGCACCAGCGAAGACATCAACAACACCAGCCACGCCCTGCAGATCAAGCACGCCCGTGCCGAGGTCATGCTGCCCGGCCTGGACGGCATCATCGCCAAGCTGCGCGAGATGGCCCATCAGTTTGCCGATGTGCCCATGCTCAGCCGCACCCACGGCCAGACCGCCAGCCCCACCACCGTGGGCAAGGAAATCGCCAACGTGGTGGTGCGCCTGAACGGTTGCCGCGAGAAGATCGCCGCCGTCAAGCTCATGGGCAAGATGAACGGCGCCGTGGGCAACTACAACGCCCACCTGTCGGCTTGGCCCGACTTCGACTGGGAAGCCTTTGCCCGCAAGGTGGTGGAAACGCCCGAGCTGGGCGAGACCCAGAGCAGCGACTGGGGCCTGGGCCTGACCTTCCAGCCCTTCAGCATCCAGATCGAGCCGCACGACTACATGGCCGAGCTGTTTGACGCCACCGCCCGCGCCAACACCATCCTGATCGACCTGGCGCGCGACATCTGGGGCTATGTGAGCCTGGGTTACTTCAAGCAAAAGCTCAAGGCCGGCGAGATCGGCTCGTCGACCATGCCGCACAAGGTCAACCCCATTGACTTCGAGAACGCCGAAGGCAACCTGGGCCTGGCCAATGCGCTGCTGCGGCACCTGTCGGAGAAGCTGCCGATCTCGCGCTGGCAGCGCGACCTGACGGACTCCACCGTCCTGCGCAACATGGGCGTGGCCCTGGGCTATTCGGCCCTGGCCTACCACTCGCTGGGCGTGGGCCTGGGCAAGCTCGAGCTCAATGCCGAGGCCCTGGCCGAGGACCTGGACAACGCCTGGGAAGTCCTGGCCGAGCCGATCCAGACCGTCATGCGCCGTTATGGCGTGCAGGGCGCCTACGAGAAGCTCAAGGAAGTCACCCGCGGCAAGACCGTGCGTCCCGAGGACCTGCACGGCCTGATCCGCTCGCTGGAGATCCCCGAGGGCGAGAAGCAGCGCCTGCTGGCGATGACCCCGGCCAGCTATGTCGGCATGGCCGCTGCGCTGGCGCGCAGAGCCTGAAGCGGCGGGTCACCAGCTTTCATGGCGATCAAGTCCACCATCTTCAAGGCCGGCGTGCAGCTGGCCGACATCGACCACGGCTACTACGCCGACCATGCGCTCACCCTGGCCCGCCATCCCAGCGAGACGGACGAGCGCATGATGGTCCGCCTGGCGGCCCTGGCCCTCAATGCCCACACGCTGCAGGATGACTGCGGCGGCGACGGCACGCTGGCGTTCGGCGCGGGCCTGTCCGACCCGGACTCGCCCGACCTCTGGCTGCGTGACTTCACGGACCGTGCGCGCCTGTGGATCGAGGTCGGCCAGCCCGAGGAAAAGCCCATCGCCAAGGCCTGCTCCAAGGCCGACCGGGTGCGCGTCTACTGCTTCAACCACGCCGCCGAGGTGTGGTGGCGAGGCATCGAGGGAAAGGTGGCGCGGCTGTCCAACCTGGAGGTCTTCCGCCTCCCCACCGAGGCCAGCC
>JACCDI011521601.1_pt1 | contig 35892 bp, 33 predicted proteins | sample 7442791 | NCBI WGS metagenome assembly JACCDI01 (sample SAMN15323434, study PRJNA562643) | freshwater metagenome | isolation source: river surface water | place: USA:Blue River Watershed | collected 2017-08-15 | reverse complement strand
CGCTCGAGAGCGTGGCCAGCATCAAGCTGCTCGACAGCCCACCCATGGTCAATCGCGAAACCGGCAAGCGCCGTGTCGTGGTCGGCGCCAATGTGGCCGGACGCGACCTTGGCGGCTTTGTCGCCGAGGTGCAGCAGCAGGTCGAGGCAAAGGTCAAGCTGCCCGATGGTTACTACTTCTCGTGGGGCGGCCAGTTCGAGAACATGCAGCGCGCGATGGGCACACTGATGGTGATCGTGCCGCTGACGATCGCGGCGATCTACTTCCTGCTGTTCCTGATGTTCAATTCGGCGCGACTGGCGGCGCTGATCATCACGGTGCTGCCCTTCGCATCGATCGGTGGCGTGTTCGGACTTGCGATCACCGGTGAATATCTGTCGGTGCCGGCGTCGGTGGGCTTCATTGCGCTGTGGGGCATTGCGGTGCTCAATGGCGTGGTGCTGATTACCTATGTGCGCAAGTTGCGCGAGGATGGATTGCCGATACGCGAGGCGCTGCGAGAGGGCTGCGCACAGCGCTTCCGCCCGGTGATGATGACGGCCACGGTCGCGCTGCTGGGTCTGGTGCCCTTCCTGTTCGCATCCGGTCCCGGCTCGGAAGTGCAGCGACCGCTGGCGATTGTCGTGATCGGTGGCCTGATCACGTCGACCCTGCTGACCCTGGTCGTGCTGCCGGTGCTGTACCGCTGGTTCGAGCCACCGATCCAGCAGTCAACCGAAGAACGGCAACAGCGTTTGATGAACGCTGACGTCTGACGTTTTTGCGACACGCCGGCGAGCTAGCCGGCGTTGTCGGCCGGGCTGCAGGTTACACTTGCGCGCATCATGGCCGACCCCACTGTCTCCCCTCTTGCTGCCGGTACTGCCGCAGCAGCAGCCAACGCCGCTGCACAGGCGGCCGCCGACGCGCCGCGCACCCCGACGATGCTGCTGCTGAACCCGTATGCCGGCGGTGGCCGCGGCGAGCGACTGCAGCGCGCGATCGAGGCCTTCGTGGCGGTGTCGCAGCCACGGCCGATGTTCTTCGTCACCGACACCGTGCGCTACGCGCGAAAGCTGATCGATGCGCTGCCCGCCGGCAGCCGCGTGATCATCGCCGGCGGCGACGGCAGCGTGCAGCAGTTGCTACCCTCGCTGATCCGGGGCGGGCACACGCTGGGGCTGGTGCCGATAGGCAGCGGCAACGACACGGCGCGCGCGCTTGGCGTCGCCGGCAAGAACTGGCGCAAGGCACTCGACATCGCGCTGCATGCACCGGCCTCGACGATGGACATCGGCGAGATCGGCTACATGGACGCGGTCAGCCGCGGCCAGCGGGTGTCGATGTTTGTCTCCAGTCTTGCCGTCGGTTTCGACGCGTCGGTGACGGCGCGCGCCGCCAGGTTGCCGCGCTGGCTGACCGGCCTGCCCCGCTATCTGCTGGCGACGCTGGCCGAGCTGGCCTCGCTGCGCCAGTTCAGGATCGAGATCAGCGCGGACGGACAAGCCTGGTACGACGGCGACGTGCTGCTGGCCAGCAGTCTCAACACACCGACCTATGGCGCCGGCATGCCGCTGGCACCCATGGCCAGCGACCACGATGGCAAGCTGGACCTGATGCTGGCCGAAGGCATGGGACTCAAGCGCGTGCTGCAACTGCTGCCGGCGATGCTGTACGGCCGCCATGTGGGGCGCGACGGCGTGCGGCACCAGCGTTTTTCCAAGCTGGAGGCGACCACGACCACGCCCCTGCCGATCGCCGTCGATGGCGAGTACCTTGGCGAAGCCCGCACGCTGTATGTGATGACACGCGCGGGCCTGCTGTCCGTGGTGCGCAAGCCAACAGCTTCCTGAACCAGTCTGCCCTGCGCCGCACAGGCGTCCGCCCGCCCGGGCCAGACGTTCCATATTTGATAATTACAAGAACGTAATCTGCGTGCCTTCGCTTGCTGCGCTTTAACTTTGCGACCGATGTGTAATAAGATCAACACGGTCCGGGGTCGCATTTCGCACCAACCGGTTACAAAAATAGAACGAATCGCGCAGCATTCCCGACCTGATTTCCTGTCATACCTGGCGCCCGAGCGCGCCGGCCTGACAAGGCACGGGAGTGTGCCGCGTGAAGAACAGCCAGCCCAGACGGAGCATGCATGGAAATCTCCCAAGCGATAGACATACGCACTGCGATGCAGGCCTCAGGCGTGATCATGGCCTACAACGGCTCGGTGTCGGACGAGCTGATGGTGACGCTGGCCGACATCCTGAAGCAGCGGATGGAAGGCCTCGACGATGCGAAGCGCTCACGCACCGTGTTCTCGGTGTTCATGGAGGGCATGCAGAACCTGATCTGGCACGGCCGTACCGGTGACGGTGCGACCGGCATGGTCTGCATCTCCGAGCACGACGGCGAGATCGCGATCGTCTGCGGCAACCGCATACAACGTGATGCATCGGTGAAGCTCAAGGAGACGCTGGAACAGCTGCAGGGCGCCGACAAGGAGACCATACGCCAGCTCTACCGCGAGGGCATGTCGAAGTCGAATGAGCATGAAGGACCGGGCGCCGGCCTGGGCTTGCTGGAAATCGCGCGCCGCGCGTCGCACCCGATATCGTTCGCGTTCACCGATATCGATGACAAGCATGTGGACTTCTTCCTCTCCGCACGAATCTGAATCCTGGGGACACCATGAGTGAACTGCACATCACCGCTACCGACCGCACGCCGGAAATCCGCCTGTCGGCCAACGACGGCATCTTCAGCATGAAAGGCGAATCCTTTCCCGAGGATGTGTCGGCGTTCTACGGCCAGGTGATCGTCGCGATCGACCAGCTGCCCGTGGCCATCAGCAAGCCGCTGTCGGTGGACATCGCGATGGTCTACATCAACAGCTCGAGCATCAAGGCGATGTTCCGCATCTTCGAAGGGCTGGAGGCCGTGCGCAAGGCGGGCCATGAGCTGAACATCACCTGGAATTTCCAGGACGATGACGACATCATGCAAGAGCTCGGCGAAGACTTCAAGGACCGCTTCCCCGACTTGCCGATCGCCGTGCTGGCGATCTGAACCAGCAGCCTCCGGCCATGGAAGACCCGCTGTTCGACTTGTATGACCGCGAGAAGCGGCTGCTGGCCGAGGGGCCTTCCTTGCTGGAGAGTGGTGATGATGCCGAGGTGCGCGCGTTCGCGCACCGTCTGTTTGAGCGCTTTGCCAAAGTCGTCCGCGAGAACGAGGACCTGACCCGCCACTCCGACCGCCAGGAGCAGCGGCTCGTCAAGCTGAACTCGAATCTGAAGACGCAGACCCGCGAGCTCGACCAGCGCAAGACCGAGCTCGAGAACCTGTCGCGGCAGCTCGCCAAGTACCTGCCGCCACAGATCCACGAAGCGCTGTTCGCCGGCAATCACGACACCCGCATCGCGACGCAGCGCAAGAAGCTGACCGTGATGTTCTCCGACATCAAGAACTTCACGCAAACCTCGGAAAGCCTGCAACCCGAGGCACTGACCGAATACCTGAACGAGTATTTTTCCGAAATGACCCAGATCGCGCTCGAACATGGCGCGACCATCGACAAATACATCGGCGATGCGATGATGGTCTTCTTCGGCGACCCCGAAAGCAAGGGCGTGCGCGAGGATGCGCGCGCCTGTGTCGAGATGGCGCTGCGCATGCAGGAGCGCATGCTGGTGCTGCAGAGACGCTGGCGCGCGAACGGCTTCGAGCGCCCTTTCGAGATCCGCATCGGCATCAATACCGGCTACTGCAACGTCGGCAATTTCGGCTCCGAGCAGCGACTGTCGTACACCATCATCGGCGGCGAAGTGAACCTCACCCAGCGGCTGGAATCGGCGGCCGATGTCGGCGGCATCCTGGTCAGCTACGAGACCTATGCGTATGTGCAGGACATGGTCGAGGCCGAGCTGCGCGGCGCGATACAGATGAAGGGCATCGCACGCGACGTGCGCACCTATGCGATCAGGGGCCGCAAGGCGGCACCCGGTGACACATCGCTGACCCTCGCCCATCCGGCCGGCGTCGCGATCGACCTCGACCCGTCCGCGCTGGATGCGGGCGCGCGCAGCGAACTGGCCGAACAACTGACGACCCTTGCCGACAGGCTGCGCAGCGGAAGCTGATCCGTCGCTGTTACGCAGCAGATCTCCAGGCCGGTGCCGATGCACGGCCTCACGCGACAGAACCGGAGCATGACGATGCAAAGCTTGAAGCGCTGGCTGCTGGCTGCCCTGCTGATACTTCCGTGGCTCAGCACGCTTGCTGCCGAAGTCACGCCAGACACCCCGCTCATCTTCCATGATGCAGCCAGCGTGAAAGTGCTGGACGATCCGTCGGCACAGCTGAGCGCGGATCAGGTCGCGGCGCGCCTTACGCAATTCCAGCCCCTCGGCAGCCTGAAGGTACTCGAACGCAGCCATCGCTACTGGGTGCTGGTGAGCCTGCACAGCACGCTGGACCATGACCGCGAGCTGCGTGTCGACCTGCCGGCCTGGGAAGAATTTCATACTTTCGTGATCAACCCCGACGGCAGCCTGCGCGAGCTGCCGACCAATGGCGCATTCTGGGGCAGCTATTCGCACCTGGTGGATGCCAATCCGTACAAAGCGCCCATCGGCAGCAGTGACAGCCAGTATCCGGTATTTGTGCTCCGATCAGGGCAGGCAACGCAACTGCTGCTGAAACCGGTCGGGTCCGGCGCAACCGCGCCCACCGCGCTGTCACCGACTTTCGTCGATCATGCGCGTTATCTCGAGATCCGCCGCTTTGGTCTCGTGATCGAGGGCCTGTTTGCCGGCATCCTGCTGGCTGCCAGCGTGTTCGGCTGGTATTCGGCGCTGCAAAACCGTGACCCCAGCAGCGTGCTGTATGCGTGCTGGATCATGGTCGCGCTGGTGTCCTACAGCGTGCTGCCGGTGCATGACGGCTCACGCATTTATGAATTCCTGCTGAACTTCGAGGGACTGACCGTCGGCCCGGTGTACGTGACCCGTTTTGTCGGCAATACCTTTGGCTTCATGCAGGCGATCGGCTATGTGCTGTTTGCGCGCAGCTTCCTCGATCTGAAGACCCACCTGCCCCGCGTTTACCGCGCCAGCAATGTGTACGTGGTGCTGTCCATCGGCTGGTGGATCATGGTCGTGCCGTTCTGGCACGTGGCCGTCACCCGGCCGGTACCGGTGTTCGCGCCGTATGCGGTGATGGTGATCACGATGCTGCTGACCATCTTCGGCAGCGCATGGGTGCGCTACCGGCAAGGGGTAAAGGTCGCGAAATTCTTCATGTTCGCTATCCTCCCCTACCTGTTCTTCCGAGCGGTATTCCTGCTCAGCACCTTCCTCAGCGTGCCGTCGCCGTTCAGCTTCATGGAAAAGGTCGGCCTCGGCTTCTTTCTGCAGAACTCCAACACCGCGCAGGCAGTCGGCTTCTGCTGCGAGGCACTGATCATGGGACTGGCCGTGTTCAGCAAGAACCGCTGGCTGCAGGATGAACTGAAACAGGAGGTCGAGACCCAGAACCAGCGGCTGGAGGCGACCGTCGCCGAGCGCACACGCGAACTGGCCGACAGCAAGGCGGACACCGAGCGCCAGCATCAGCTGATCCTCGACTCGATCAGTTACGCCAGCCGCCTGCAAAAGGCACAGCTGCCGCGCACGCAGCGGCTCGAAGGCCGCTTCCGCTCGTTCGAGGCGCTCTGGGAGCCGCGCGATACCATCGGTGGCGATGTCTGGTGGGTGTCGCCGCCCGACGATCAGGGCCGCATCACGCTGGCTCTCGCCGATTGCACCGGCCATGGCGTGCCGGGTGCGATGCTGTCGGTACTGGCCAGCACCTCGCTGGAACGAATTGTCGCGGCCAACCCGAGCCTCGACCCGTCGGCGATGCTGATGGCGCTCGACCAGGCACTGCGCCGCGGGCTGAACCAGGATGTCGAGGGGGCGGAAAGCGACGACGGCTGCGATGCGGCGATCGTGCGCATCGATACCCGTCGGCGGCTGCTGGAGTTCGCCGGCGCGAAGCTGGGTCTGATGCACGCGCACGCCGATGGCAAGGTCGATCGCATCCAGCCAGCGCGCATCTCGCTCGGCTATCCATCGCCCCCGAAGGAAGTGCCGCCCGTGCACACGATCAGCTATGCGCCCGGCGACAGCTTCCTGCTGGTCACCGACGGCATCACCGATCAGGTAGGCGGCGAAGGCTCACCACGTGCCTACGGCTATCGCCGCCTGTCGGAACAACTGCAGGCCTGCAAGGATCTGGATGCGCCATCCATTGCGCGCCGCATCCGGGATGACCTGCAGGCATGGCAAGGCACGCAGTTGCGCCTCGATGACATGACGGCGCTCGTATTCATGATGAAGTGAGCGCTCTGTCAGGGCGCGCGCTCAGCGTGGCCGTGCGCGACGCTCGAAGGTATCGGTGCTGGCGCTGACCCAGTGGCTGCGGAAAGGCTCGGGCAGCGAGTCCGCCCTCGCTTCGTCCAGCAGCGCCCCCTCTTCCAGGGCCGGCAAGGTGCTCGCCAGCGATACCGCGACGCCGCTGGCATTGCGCACCGTGATGTGCTCGGTCGTGATCTGGCTCGGGCTGTCCAGCCCGGCGGCACCGACCAGCTCGGCCAGCGCCTCGACGGTCAGCTCATGGAAGTTGCGCACGCGCGTGGCTTTGTCGGGCACGACCAGCGCGCGCTGCCGATCCGGGTCTTGCGTCGCGACGCCGGTCGGGCAATGATCGGTATGGCAGCTGCGCGATTGTATGCAGCCCAGCGCGAACATGAAGCCGCGCGCAGAATTGCACCAGTCGGCGCCCAGCGCAAGCGCGCGCGCGATGTCGAACGCGGAAATGATCTTGCCCGACACGCCGATCTTGATGCGTCCGCGCAGACCGGCACCGACCAGCGTGTTGTGCACCAGCCGCAGGCCTTCGCGCATGGGCATGCCCATGTGGTCGGCGAATTCGACCGGCGCCGCGCCGGTACCGCCCTCGCTGCCATCGACGACGATGAAATCAGGGCAGGTATTCGTCTCCAGCATCGCCTTGACGATGCCGAACCATTCCCATGGCTGGCCGATACAGAGCTTGAAACCCACCGGCTTGCCGCCGGACAGCTCGCGCAGACGACGGATGAAGTCCATCAGTTCCTTCGGCGTCGAAAACTCGCTGTGCGCGGCCGGCGACACGCAATCCTGCCCGAGCGGCACGCCGCGTGCGGCGGCGATCTCGGCAGTGACCTTGGCCGCCGGCAGCACGCCGCCATGACCGGGCTTCGCGCCCTGCGACATTTTTATCTCGATCATCTTCACCTGCGGCGACTGCGCCTGCTCGGCGAATTTGTCAGGGTCGAAGCGGCCCGCCGAGTTGCGGCAGCCGAAATAACCGGAGCCGATCTCCCAGATCAGGTCGCCGCCGTTCTCGCGGTGATACGTCGAGATCGAGCCCTCGCCGGTGTCATGCGCAAAGCCGCCCATTTGCGCGCCGCGGTTGAGTGCGCGGATCGCATTCGGGGACAGCGAACCAAAGCTCATCGCAGATATATTGAAGATCGATGCCTGATACGGCTGCTTGCAGTCTGGTCCGCCGATGGTCACGCGAAAGCCCTTCGGGTCTACATGCTTCGGCACGGCTGAATGACCGATCCATTCGCTGTCGCCGCCATAGACCGCCTTGATGGTGCCGAAGCCGCGCTTGTCATTCTGGCGCTTCGCGCGTGAGTAGACCATCGCGCGCTGGTTGCGCGAGAACGGCAGTTTTTCTTCGTCGCTTTCGAGGAAGTACTGACGAATCTCCGGCCGGATGTATTCGAGCAGGAAGCGCAGATGCCCGGTGACCGGGTAATTGCGCAGGATCGCCCGCTGTGTCTGCCGGTAGTCATGCCAGCCAACGATGAACAAGCCAAGGCTGAGCAAAGACAGCCACGGCGAGACCGGCAACAACAGGAAGATGCCGAAACCGGTCAGCACCCATGGAAGAAAGCGCGAGTATTGGGCCATCATTGCCTATCCCCTATGTTCAATGTCTTTTATCCGCACCTGTGCCGGTGCTGTATCTGATACTTGAACTGCTTCTGGAACCGCTGTTGCTGCTGTTGCTGCTGTGCTGCCGGTACTGCTAGTTGAATTCGATGCCGACGCCCGGATCGCCGGGCAAGCCAAGGTACTGCATCTTCACTTTCATGCCGCGCCGGGTCGGCTGCGGCGGGAAGAAGCCGCCGAGGCTCAACAGGTCGCCTTTCTTCAGCGTGATGCCGTCTTTCTTCAGTTCCTTCGCCAGCCACATCGCCGCTTCCAGCGGGTGGCCCATCAGCGCGCTGCCCTTGCCGCGCCCGAGTTCCTTGTTGTTGTCCGCTTCATCGACCATCACCACGGTCATGTTGGCCAGTGCATCGGCATAGGCCTGGGTCGCTTCGACACGCTGCTCCATGCCGAGCACGCCGCCACGAAAGCCGACATTGGTCGCGATGAAATTGGTACCGCTGAACTTGCCCTCCAACATCAGGTCAGGCAGCTCGATGAAGGGCACCACGGACTCCAGATGGGCGAGCGCCTCGAGCGGCGTTTTCGCATCGGCCAGGCCGCCGTCCTTCACCTCGACGATCAGGTCAGCCTCGTACAACGGGATGGCACCGAAATCGGCCGGCAGCACGGCAATGATGTCGATCATGTTACGGTCGTACATGTAGCCCCACTTCGGGCCGCTGACACCGAAACGCTGCTGCAGCGCCGGATTCGTGAACGCGGCCTTGTAACCGACCGGATCGCCGAGCACCACGCGCAGCTTCTTGCCCAGCTTCTTCTTTGCGCACTCGGCATCCTCGAGAGAGATGTCGTTGCCGAAGCCCGGGCTGGCGCGGCGCTTCGCAAAATCGGCGACGTAGGCATCGACCGCCGCATCGTCAGGGCAGGCAGCGACCGATACCGCCGGCCATGCACACATCCATGCCACGATGGCCGCTGCCGCGGTCGAACGAGAAAAATTCAAAGCTGTCTCCTGATGAATGTTTTTCAAGGTGCGGACATGGCCGGCTGCATCAGCCATGCGCATGCTGCGCGACGAGTGCGCCGAGCATAGCACGCAGCCTGCGTGCAGGCTCGCGTGTCAGTCGGTCAGCGAATGCAGGGGCTCGGCCAGCCGGTAGCCCACGCCGGGCTCGGTCAGCAGCACGCGCGGCTCGGCCGGGTCCGGCTCCAGCTTGGCACGCAGCTGCGCCATGTACAGCCGCAGGTAGTGCGTGTCGCCCACGTGCTCGGGTCCCCAGACTTCGGCCAGCAACTGGCGGTGCGTGATGACCTGCCCTGCCTGTCCCACCAGCTGCGCCAGCAACTTGAATTCGGTCGGCGTCAGACGCACGCGCTCGCCATTGAGCGATACCAGCCGGCGCGACACATCGACCTCGAGCGCACCATGCCGGTACTCGGTGAGGCCGGCGCTCCCATCACGGCTGCGATGGCGCAGTGCGACGCGGATGCGCGCCAGCAGCTCGCTGATGCTGAAGGGCTTGACCAAATAATCATCGGCACCGGCATCGAGCAAGGCCACCTTGGCCGCGTCGTCGTAGCGCGCCGAGGTCACCAGCACCGGCAAGCCGGAGCGGCTGCGTATCCAGTGGATCAGGTCGCCGCCGTCGCCGTCAGGCAGGCCAAGATCGAGCAGCACGAGGTCCGGCAACGCATCATCCGGCTGCCGGAACACGGCCTCGCCGGCGGCGCGACTGTCGGCAGCTTGGACACGGTAGCCTTCCAGCTCAAGAGCGCGCGCCAGCGTCGCGCGCAGTGCGAGGTCATCCTCGATCAGCAGCACGGTCAGCGTCATGCAGCCACCTCGTCGAGCAGTTCCGGCATCGCCGGTTGCGGCAGCACCGGCAGCAGCACCTCGGCCACGGTGCCATGCGGCTGTGCGTCATGCAGGCTGATGCTGGCGCCGTGGACGCGGGCGATCGCACGGCAGACCGCCAGGCCGACGCCGACACCGCGGCGCGGCACGCTGCCGATGCTGGCATCAGCGAGGGGCTGTGCCGAATCAATGCGCTGGAACACGTCGAAGACCTTGTCTTTCCATTCATCCGGCACACCGGGGCCGGCATCGCTCACGCGGATCGCCAGCTGCGCGCCTTGATGCAGCGCCTCGATGCGCACGGTGCCGCCGACCGGGCTGTACTTGAGCGCATTCTCGACCAGGTTGTCGAACAGCTGCACCAGCAGCACCGCATCGCAATACAGCAGCGGCAGGCCGCGCGGCACGTGCGCCTCGATCCGCTGCGACGGTGCGCTGCGGCGCGCGCGTGCGATCACCTGCGCGAGGATCTCTTCCGGCGCTTCCCACTGCCGTTGCAGGCTGACGGTGTCGCTGTCGAGCCGCGCCAACTGCAGCGTATTGGTGGTCATCCGGTTCAGGTGACCGGCCTCATCGACGATGGTGCGGGCCAGCTCGGCGACCCGGTCACGCGGCAGCTCGTCCGCATGCGCGGCCAGCGATGAGGCAGCGCCCGTCACGGTCGCCAACGGTGTACGGTAGTCATGCGAGATCGCGGTCAGCAATGTGTTGCGCAGGTGCTGCGCCTGCGCCTGGTCGATTGCGGCCCGCTCGTTCAGCAGTGCCTGCTCGCGCTCGGCCGCATGCAGGCGCTCGCTGGTCACGAGGCTGCGCAGGCGCGCGAGCAGGTAACTGATGCCGGTGCTCACGCCGAGCAGCGTGGCCAGCAGCAGCAGGTCTTCGCGCAGCATCGCGGCGAAAGAATGGCGCGGGTGCACGAAAAAGAAATTGAACAGCGCGACGGCTGCCGCGCTGAAGGCCATCGACTGCAGCGGCGACAGCCACAACGCAGCGAGCGCACCGGCCATCACCAGGACCAGCGCCTGATTGCCGAGCGTGACGCGGCCGTCGAGCAGCAGCATCAATCCCCAGGCCGCAAGCCAGGTGACGCAGCCTATCCAGCGCAAGTCAGCGCCGGGACGGTCGACAAGGATTTTGCTCAACACCATGGGCGGATCTACCCGTAACTAGGTTGCCGGAACCTACGTTGCCGCCCGCCCGGATGGTTGCTGAATTGTAATTTGAGCTTTGGGCGACACCCGCTATTTTGCCGGGTGGACATAAGTTTTTCATCGGTTTTTTATCAGCGGTCCATTAGTAATCCATAAGTTAATCATAAGTATCTGATTGCAAAGGACTTTTTGTCAATTGACGTGTGGAAATAAAACTTATTTGAAGGCAAACTCATGAAGACAATATCAACAAATGCTGGCCCAACAGGCGCTGGCGCTATTTGTCTTTGGGGATCTACATGCAGCCACCTTCGGGCGCGAGCGCCCATTCCGACACGGGCAGTGCAGATGGACCGGCACCGTATTTCAGCACCAGCGATGCCGTATTCGTGCTGCTGGCCATTATCGTGACCATCATGGTCGTCCAGCTCGGCTATGAGACCTTGCACGAGGGCTTGAACACCGAGGCCACCAAGTCGCGCGGCGAGGCGATGGTGTCCTGGTTCGGCAGCCATGCGCCGGCCCATGCCGGCGACGGCGAGCCGCTGGCCGGCTGCGATGGCGAGAACACGACCTGGGCCAGCTGCCGCGATGCGCTGGTAGCCGACGGTGGCCCCTTCGCCGGTATCCGGAACATCGCCACCCCCGACGGCAAGGTGTTCTCGGCCAGCTGCGATCGCACGGATGCCAGCACCCATGGTTCGATCATTCTGGAAAAGGGTTCGCCGAAGCCGCCGGACGGCGCCTCGCTGATCTATGCGCCGCTGGCCGATGACGAAGCGCTCGACAAGGGCCCGCTCGACCTGCGCCTCTCGATCTGTGGCCGCGGTTTTTCCGTGATCCACATCGGTGAATTCAAGTTCTGACAGATCGGACCACGAACATGGAACAGGTACAGGGCAATCAACAGGAATCATTGACGCTGCGCGGCTTTGTCTATGCATGGCTGTTCGACCCGAACAACCCGTACAACTACCAGCAGCAATTCGACCGCTCGATCTTCACGCTGATCATCCTCAACGCGATCGCGCTGTTGGCCGAACAGATCCCGGCCGTCCACGACCCGTACGCGGTGGCCTTCCACTGGTTCGAGATGTTCTCGCTCGGCGTGTTCACGCTCGAATACGTGCTGCGGCTGTATGTGGCGCCCGAAGACCCGGCCTTCTCGGGTTCAGGCACGCCGCGGCTGAAGTTCATGTTCAGCTTGTACGCGCTGATCGACCTGGCAGCCATCCTGCCGTTCTACCTGTCGATGTTTGCGCTGATCTCGCTCGACCTGCGCATTCTGCGGATGCTGCGACTGCTGCGTCTGGCCAAGCTGTTCCGAATGGTGGTGCCGGCGATGCGCGAGTTTCGCGAACTGAACCGCGGCCGCACCTTCCGCCAGCAGGTGTATGCGCTGCTGCATCCGACCGACACCAGCGGCCGCCTGCAGGAGATGCTCGATACCTTCATCGTCTGGTGGGTGTTCATCTCGGTGGTGGCGGTCGTGCTGGAATCGGTCGACTCCGTGCACTATGTGCTGAACGTGCACTTCATCGTGCTCGATGCGGTCGCGGTGTTCATCTTCTCGATGGAATACATCTTCCGCCTGTATTCCTGCGTCGAAGACCCGCGCTTCCAGAAAGGACTGGGACGCTACCGCTATGCGAAGACGCCGATCGTGCTAATCGACTTCCTCGCGATCGTGCCGTTCTTCCTCGAGAGCCTGCTGGGCCAGCTGGTCGACCTGCGCTTCCTGCGGATCTTCCGGCTGATGCGGCTGCTGAAACTGACGCGCTACACCACCTCGACCGGCACGCTGATCAAGGCGCTGAAGCGCGAATGGCCGGTGATTGCCGCGTCGACCTTCATCATGATCTTGCTGGTGGTGCTGACCGCCAGCCTCGGCTACCTGTTCGAGCATGAAGCACAGCCGGACAAGTTCGAGAACATTCCGCAGTCCATTTACTGGGCGGTGGTCACGCTTGCTTCGGTCGGTTATGGCGACATCTCGCCGGTGACGCCCGTCGGCCGCCTGATGACCATCATCATGGCGCTGGTCGGCATCGGCATCTTCGCGGTGCCGGCCGCGGTGCTGTCGACCGCGTTCAACGACCAGTTGCACAAGGACCGCGAGATGATGCACAACGAGCTCATCAGCTTCCTGAAGGATGGCGAGCTCTCCGATGACGAGTACGCGCTGATACTGAAGCAGGCCGAGGAGCTGCACATCTCGAAGGCCGAGGTCGAGCTGCTGATCGAGAAGGTCAGGCAGGAGCGCGAAGAGGAGATGCGCGGGCAGTTGCCGATCGAGGCGATTTCTCAGCGACCGGAGATCGCGTTCGAGCAGTTCCGGATGGCGATCGGCAACCTGCGGCAGATCATCGCCGCCGGCGACACGACGTCGATGGCGCGCCTGTTTGACACGCCCGGCCGCGCAACCGACGACGAGCGCGCGATCTGGCAGCAGCTGTATCGCCGCTGACGACGGCACGGAGAGACAGGTGACGGGCCACCGGCCCGCCGCAGGTCAGGCCATCAGCAGGATCGTGACGACCAGTGCGATCCCGGCCAGCATCAGGATCAGACCGGTGCGGTCGCGCCGGCGTGCCTGCAGTTCGTCCGCGGTCGGCGGCTTGAGCTGCATGGATGATCGCAGCCGTTTGCTGGCCTGGATCATGGTGTTGATGATGACGAAGCGCATTCGGGTGCTCCCTGATCAGGATGTTCTGGTGCTTCGCTCGGCAGGGGTGTGAGCCGCGGTGTGAAACGTCGGGTCCGCGGTATGTCGCTGCAGTAGCAACCGCATATTAGCCGGATTCCGGCCGGTGCGCAGGCTTCAACGTAATTGAACGAGTAAAGAAAAAGCAACACGCATGAAACACGCAATCATGAAGGTGCTGGACGGCACCGCGCGCAACCGCGCGAGCAAGACCGTCGAGTGGCTGATCACGCTGGTAGTCCTGACCAACTGCGCCGCCGTAGTCATCGACTCGATGCCCGAGGTGCATGCCGAGTACGGTGCCCTCTTACACGAGTTCGAGTTCTGGAGCGTGATGTTCTTCTCGGCCGAGTACCTGCTGCGTGCGTGGAGCTATGGCGCGCGCTACACCCGGGAAGAAGGAGGTTCGTGGCGTGGCCGCAAGGAATACCTGTTCAGCTTTTTCGGTCTGGTCGACTTCTTTGCGACCGCGCCGTTTTATCTGCACACGCTGTTCCCCTACCTCGACTTGCGCGTGCTGCGTGTGCTGCGGCTGCTGCGGATCCTGAAACTGTCCAACTACAACACCGCGCTGCAAGATCTGTTCGCGGCGGTGAACTCGGAGCGCAAGGCGTTTGCGTCGGCGCTGTTCCTGCTGCTGATTGCAACCATCGTGTCGGCATCGCTGATGTATTTCGCCGAAGGCCATGAACAGCCGGAAGCCTTCCGCTCGATACCGCACTGCATTTACTGGGCCATCATCACGATCACCGCTGGCTATGGCAATGTGGAACCGGTGACTGCATTCGGGCAGATGATCGCACTGGTCACCGGCTTCCTCGGCGTCTGCATGGCCGCGATCATGACCGGCATCGTCGCATCCGCGTTCTCGAACCAGATGTCACGCAAGAAGGCCGCGTTTGGCCAGCAGCTGCGCGAAGCACTGGCCGACGGCATCGTGACCGAGGCCGAGCGCGAGCTGCTGGCGAAGCTTCAGCGCCAGTACCGGCTGTCTGACGATACCGTCAACAGCATGTTCGACGAGATCAAGAAAGAGGCCGGCTCCGGCGCCAGCTGAGTACGCTGCGCGCTGTCCCGAACCGAGGCGCCGACCCGCCCCATCGACACGAAACCTTACGGAGCGCCCCTGCCAAGCAGGGCATTCCGCTGCAGTCCCGGAAACGATCCATGAAATCCATCAAGCAGACGATCTTTGAAATTCTCGAGGGCTCGGTCCACAACCGGGCCAGCCGGGCATGCGAGATCTTCATCGCCAGCCTCGTCGTGACCAACGTGGTCGCGATCATCCTGGAATCGGTGCATGAGCTGCATGTCGAGTACCAGCAATACTTCGAGATGTTCGACCTGTTCAGCGTGGTGCTGTTCTCGGCTGAATATGTGCTGCGTGTCTGGACCTATGGCGTCAAGTACCGTGCCGATGAAGGTGGTGCATGGCGCGGACGCAAGGAATACATATTCAGCTTCTACGGCTTCATCGACTTCTTCGGCACCATGCCGTTTTATGCGCAGCTGCTGTTCCCGGGCCTGGACCTGCGTGTGCTGCGTATCTTCCGGCTGCTGCGTATCTTCAAGCTGTCGCGCTACAACAGCGCGCTGCAGGACTTGTTCGATGCGATCCGCGCCGAGCGCGACTCGTTCACGTCGGCGCTGTTCCTGCTGCTGATCTCCTGTCTGCTGTGCTCGTCGCTGATCTACATCGCCGAGGGCCACCTGCAGCCCGAGGTTTTCCCGTCCATCCCGGCGACGATGAAATGGTACATCCTGACCATCATCTCCGGATGGGGCAATGTCGACCCGGTCTCGATGTTCGGCACCATACTGGTGATCCTGACCCAGGTGCTGGCGATCGCACTGGCCGCGATCCTGACCGGCGTGGTCGCCACGGCGTACACCACACAGGTCGAGCGCCGCGAGGCGATCTACGAGATGAAGATCCGCGAGGCGCTGGCCGATGGCGTCGTGACCGACGAAGAGGCGGCACACCTTGAATCGCTGCGCTTGCAGTTCGGCATGAGCGAGGATCAGGTCGAGATCATCGCGCGCCAGGTGCGCGAAGAAAATGCGAAAAAGGAAGCAATCGTCACCGCCAAGGCCGCGTGAGACCACAGCCATCGCGCGGTGCCGCTCGTTGCGGCCTGTGCGCGCCGCACTCTGGTAGCATGCATCCGCTGCCCGTTCCCATGCCCTCCCGTTTCTGAAGCCGAGTTCCTGAATGATTGAGTTTTTCCAGTCGCTGAACTGGATGATCGTGGCCCAGATCATCCTGATCGACATCCTCCTCGGCGGCGACAATGCGATCGTGATCGCACTGGCCTGTCGCGGACTGCCCGAGCATCTTCGGATGAAAGGCATCCTGTGGGGCACGGTCGGCGCCATCGTCGTGCGTGTCGTGCTGATCTTCTTCGCCGTGAGCCTGCTGGCGCTGCCCTGGCTCAAGACCATCGGCGGCCTGCTGCTGCTGTGGATAGGCGTGAAGCTGCTGGTCGAAGAAGACGACGGGCATGACAACATCAACGGTGGCGAGCAGCTCTGGTCGGCGATACGCACCATCATCGTCGCCGATCTGGTGATGAGCATGGACAACGTCGTGGCTGTCGCCAGCGCTGCAGAGCAGGCGAACGCCGACCACAAGATCGCACTGGTCGCATTCGGCATTGCGGTCAGCGTACCGATCGTGGTCTGGGGCAGCTCGATCGTGCTGAAGATCATGGATCGCGTGCCGGCCGTCGTGACCGGCGGCGCCGCGCTGCTCGGCTATCTCGGCGGCTCGATGATCTCGACCGACCTCGCACTGAAGGAAAAGCTGGTCGAATGGCTGCCGATGGAGATGCTGCACGTGCCCGAATTCGGCGTGCGCCTGTCGCTGGCCGGCAGCGCCGGCGCACTGCTGGTCGTGGTGCTGGGCTGGTGGATCAGCCAGCGCAATGCCCGGCAGACCAGCCCGGAAGACGGCCCCGAGGTCAGTCCGGACGACGCCCGGTAAACACGTAACGGTTCAGGCTGAAGAAATAGCCGCCCTCGTCGCCGATGGCCTTCGCATCCGTTTTCCACGCAGCGATGTCCTCGGCCGTCAGGCCATTGCGGCCGGACGCAAAATTGCCGATCAGGCTCATCATGCCGACGCTGTAGGTCTGCGGATCCCACACCAGGTTCAGCAGCGGCACCACATCGACCTTCACTTCCGTGAACCCGGCCTGCCACATGCGGCGCACCAGCGTGCGCGGCAGCTGTGGATGCGGGATATGCTCATTCCAGGCCTCCAGCACACGCCGCATCCGCGCATCATCATGGCTGGCCCAGACCGCGGATTCCCAGTCCGTGTCGACCAGCACCGCACGGCCGCCAGGCCGCACCACGCGCGCCAGCTCCTTCAGCGCATGATCGACATGCTCGACATATTCATAGACCTGGGATGCGAGCGCGATGTCAAAGCTGTTGTCCGCATACGGCAGCTGCGTGACATCGGCCATGCCGAAGCTGACATGCGGGTGCGCTGCGCAGCGCCGTTGCGCAAGGCCGAGCATCGGCGGCGCAATGTCGACGCCCAGCACCGAGCCCTGCGGCCCGACCGCGTCGGCCAGCGCCTGCGTGGTCAGTCCGGGCCCGCATCCGATGTCCAGCGCATGCTCGCCTGCTTTGGGGGCCAGCAGCGCCAATACGCGCTCGCGCTGCTCGACCACGTCGGGTGTCAGGTAAACCGCCTCCAGTTGCCGCGACGCGGCGTCATCGAACTGGTCCTGCGCGCTCGGCGCCTGTGCATTCATCGTTTGTCCTCGGTTGTCATCAATCCCTCCAGCAGCGCGCGATGGAAGCGCTGCGGATCCTGGATCTGCGGCGCATGGCCGAGCTCCGGGAACAGCACCAGCCTGGCGCGCGGGATCGCAGCCGCTGTCTTGCGCGCCAGCGCCGGATAGTTGCCCAGCTTCGCCTTCACCGCCGGCGGTGCAATGTCCTTGCCGATCGCGGTATTGTCCTGCTCGCCGAACAGCAGCAGCGTCGGCATGCTCAGCTGGCCGAATTCGTACAGCACCGGCTGCGTGAAGATCATGTCGTACAGCAGCGCCGAGTGCCAGGCCACGGTGTCGCGGCCCGGGCCGCGAAACATCCCAGCCAGCATCTGCACCCAGGTCTCGTACTCGGGCCGCCACTGGCCGGCGTAATAGGTGGCACGCTCATAATTGCGGATGCGCTCGGCCGTCACCTGCAGCTCGCGCGCGTACCACTGGTCAATGGAGAGCGCCGGCACACCCTCGGCCTTCCAGTCCTCGAGCCCGATGGGATTCACCATTACCAGTTGCTCTACCGCGTCCGGGAACATCAGCGCATAACGCGTGGCCAGCATGCCGCCGGTCGAATGCCCGATCACGACCGCCTTGCGAATGCCGAGCGCATCGAGCAGCGCCTTCGTGTTGTGCGCCAGCTGCTGAAAGCTGTACTGGTAAGCGGCCGGCTTGCTGGACTTGCAGAAGCCGATCTGGTCCGGCGCGATCACACGAAAGCCCTGCTGCTGCAGGAAGCGCATCGTGCCCTCCCAGGTCGCCGCGCAGAAGTTCTTTCCGTGCAGCAGCACGACCGTGCGGCCGTTCGGCTGCACCGGTGCTTCCGGCTTCAGGTCCAGATAGGCCATCTGCACCGCCTGACGCTGCGACGTGAATGCATGTCGCTGCACCGGGAACGGGTAATCGAAACCTTCCAGCTCAGCGCCGTACGACGCTTCAGCAGCGCAGGCCATGGTCGGCATGATCAGCACCATGCCGATGGTCAGACCATGCCGGAGTCGGCGAGCAAAGGCAGCAATCAGGTCCATGGGCTCTCTCTCATTCGTAATGCGACCACAGGCGGAGTATTTTCACTGCGCGCTCTTCCCTGATCACCTGGTAGACCAGCCGGTGCTGGATATTGATGCGACGGGAATAGGCGCCATCGAGATCACCGACCAGCGCCTCGTAACGCGGCGGGGTCTGGAGCGGATTCTGTTCCAGCACGGCCAGCAAGGCCTCGGCCTGCGGTCGCAATCCTGCTGCACTCAGCTTCTTTGCGTCTTTTTGCGCCTGACGGGTGAAGTGGAGCGTCCACTTCACCATTTTAGGATCTTGCTGGTCTTCTCCAGCGGCGTCGCCATGCCTTTGCGAATGGACTCACGCATGCCCGGTATCGACAACAGGTACAGGGTTTCCTGGATCGCGGCCCAGTCTTCCTGCGCGACCAGCACCGCCGAGTTGCGCTTGCCCGATATCACCACGGGCTGGTGGGATTCGGCCGTCTCGTCAATCAGCTTGAACAGATTGGCGCGGGCCTCGGTCGCTGACAATACGTCCATGTCGTGTCTCCGTCTGGCGGTGATGATCGATGTCGATGGCTAAAAGTGCCGTCCGCCATCGCGTACGTAAAAACGTACGTCATGCTAGTACACTTTTCGGTACGTGTGCAATATCAGGAAAACAACGGCCGTCCCACAGCGTTTTCGGATGCAGCGGCTCAGTGCAGCGAAATCTGCCGGTAACGGTCAACCAGCAGGAAAGCCGCCAGCAGCCCGACCGTCGCGCCGAACATCACATAGAACGCCGGCGCCAGCGGGGTACCGGTGGTTGCGATCAGCCAGGTCACGATCAGTTGCGCAAAACCGCCGAACAGCATCACCGCAATGTTGTACGACAGCGCGAGGCCCGTGGAGCGCTGCCGCACCGGGAATTGCTCGGCCAGCGCGGTCGAGATTGCACCGAAGCCGACTGCAATCGCGCTGCACAGGCTCATCTGCATCACGGCCAGCCTCAGCATCGACGGCGCCTCCACCACCCATGACATCAGCGGATACGGCAGCACGAAATACAGCGCCGCGGCTGCCAGCAGCACCGGCCGCCGGCCGATGCGGTCCGACAGGATGCCGAACACGGGAATCAGCAGGGTCAGGCACAGCAGGCCCGCGACCTGCGCGGTGAATGCCTCGCCCAGCGGAATATGCAGTTGGGTCTTCGCATAGGTCGGCATGTAGATCAGCACCACATAGAACATGATCGTGCTCGACACCACCAGGCCGAAGCTGACCGCGACATCGCGCAGATGTTCGCGCAACAGCGCCCGCAGTCCCGCCTGTCCCGGCGCTTCGATCATCACCGAGTCGCCGGCATGCGCATCTGCGTCGCGCAGCGACGCGACAAAGGCCTCGGTCTCCTCCAGATGACGGCGCATCCAGAGCCCGACCGGACCGATCAGTAGGCCGAAGATGAACGGCAGCCGCCAGCCCCAGCTGTCGACCTGTTCAGGCGTGAGCCCCTGCATGACCAGCATCCCGGCGCCGGCGCCGCCAAGCGCGGCAATGCTCTGACCGACCATCTGCAGCGAGCCGAAGAAGCCGCGCCGTCCCGGCGGCGCACTCTCGATGAGGAAGGCTGTCGCGCTCGCGAACTCGCCGCCGGTCGCGACGCCCTGCAGCAGGCGCGCCAGCACGATCAGCACCGGCGCCGCCGCGCCGATCGCGGCATACGTCGGCGCGAACGCGATCATCGCGATCGATATCGTCATCAGCAGAATGATCAGTTGCAGCGCCGCCTTGCGCCCGCGACGGTCCGCGTACATGCCGATCAGGATGCCGCCAACCGGGCGCATGAAGAAGCCGACGCCGAAGGTCGCCATCGCCGCCAGCAAGGACGTATAGTCGCTGTCGGCCGGGAAGAACAAGCGCGAGATGATGACGGTCAGAAAGCCGTAAACGACAAAGTCATACCACTCGAGAGCATTGCCGATCACGGCCGCCACGATCTGCCGGGTCTTCACGGTGTGCTGCATGGGTCTCCCTTCGTGCCTTGCCATCTGCAGCGCAACGATTCGATGCGCTGGGTTCTGCTGCGATAGCCTGTCATTGTTATCCGGTAAACTCCGAACATTACCTGAAACGGAGGATATCCATGGCCATGCTCATTGCCGGACTGCTGCTGTTCATCGGCACGCACTCGACGCGCATTTTTGCCGAAGACTGGCGCTCGACCATGATTGCCCGGCTGGGCGAGAAACCATGGAAGGGCCTGATCAGCGTCGTGTCTCTCGCCGGTTTCGTGCTGATGATCGTTGGCTACGATGCCGCGCGCAGCGCGCCGGTACCGATCTATGCGCCGCCGACCTGGCTGCGCCACCTGTCCGTGCTGCTGATGGTCGTCGCATCCATCCTGCTGGTGGCCACCTACGTGCCACGCAACGCGCTGAAGGCAAAAATGGGCCACCCCATGGTGCTGTCGGTCAAGACCTGGGCCTTCGCGCACTTGCTGGCCAATGGCACGCTGGCGGACTTGCTGCTGTTCGGCAGTTTCGTGATCTGGGCCGTGCTCGATTTCCGTGTGTCGCGCCGGCGCGATCGCGCAAACGGCACGGTCTACCCCGAAGGCGCGCTCGGCAACACGCTGGTCACGGTCGTGCTCGGTGTGGTGGTCTGGGCCGTGTTCGCCTTCTGGCTGCATGCGCGCTGGGTCGGTGTCGCGCCGATCGCGATGTAAGCCACCCGCATCCATCGGGATCAGCCGTTCGCGTGCGGCGGGCGCGGCGGACGCGGCATCCAGTGCACGGGCTGTGCCCGCAGCGCCGGAGCCGGAGCCCCCACTGCGGCCAGCGCCTGCCCGAATGCCTTGCCGCCTTCATCATCCAGCGCCGCGGTTCGCACACGGGCGATCGCGTCCGCGCGCGCATCGGCCGTGCCGAACGTCCGCGGAGCGACATGGCGCAGCACATGCAGCAAGCGTTCGCGGCCGCGCTCATGCGTGCTGCCATAACCCTTCAGCAGGCGACCGCACTGCGCCAGTTCGCTGCCCAGTCTTGCATTCTCATTCAGGCCGGCGATCAGCGCCGTCAGCCAGGTGTCGATCAGCGCCTGTTCCTGCGCATAGCGACTGCTGAAACGGCGCACGTGCCTTGCCAGCGCCAGCGCGCGCAGCAGCAGCATGCCCAGCACCGTATGCGAGGCCAGCTTCAACGGAAACGACCAGGGCCCGCGGCCTTCGGCGATGCGGGCGCGCTCGGCGTCCCGCAGGCGCTCCGCCAGCGCGGCCGGCAACAAGTCTGCCACCTCGGGCAGTCCGGGCTTGAAATGATCGTAGAAGCGCAGCAGGTCACGCTCACCGGCGCGTGCCTCGCGCCTGACCCGCGCATGGCGTGACGCGCGGCTCTTCAGGTCGGCCACGCGCGCAATGTCGTCATACGCCATCCACAGCGCGAGCCAGCGTGCTGCTTCACGCGTGGCATCGAACGCCGATCCGTCGCGCCCGGGAGCAAGCTGCTCGGCGTCGCGCACGCGTCGCAAACGGTCAAGATAAAGCTCGCCATAGCGCGCGTCCTGGTATTCGGTGACGCGCGCCAGCCCGAGCGCGGCCAGTTGCCGCACATCCGGCGGAAACTCGTCCAACAGCGCAGCGGGTGCGGCCGCCATCGCATCCTCGACGATGCGCTGCGCGGCATCTGCCTGCGCGCGTCCTTCGGCAATGACGCGCCATGCCGCATCAAAACCGGACAGGCTCTCTTCCACGCCACGTTCGCCGGCGCGTATCGCATCGACATAATGCTGCCGATCGAAAGGCAGCAGTCCGCTGGCCGCAATCGCGCCCAGCATCACCGAGCTGACCACGGTGCGGTGCTGGCTGGCGATGCGCTGCATGTCGAGCACATGATGCGCACGGCTGGCGGACTGCACCAGGCCCAGCAAGGCCGCATTGTCGAGACGGCCGTCACCAAGATGACTGCGCTCGGCATTGGTCAGCGTACGCGCCGACGAGGTGATCACCAACGTGCGATCCGGCGACGGCAAGCCATTGCTCGCGCAGCGCGCTGTCTCCAGCAATTCCGAGGACAGCACCGCATCGAGTGCGCCGGGCACCGGGTTCAGGCTGAACACCGGCTTGCGGCCGCCCAGTTCCGCCAAAGGCACCGGGTAAGTCTCGAAATAATAGGTGGTCGCGCCGGTACGCTGCGCGACGCCCGGCACTGACGTGCCTTGCGCCGGATAACCGGCACGGCGTGCGACATCGACCAGCCATTCATTGAGCACGCCGCCGCCCTCGCCGCCCAGTGCGCAGATCAGCAGTGAAATCGTGTGGGTCGTCATGGCTTGGAATGTCTGCTCGTGTTTTGCTGGTTACTCATGCCGGTCACTCATGCCGGCTGCAGCAGGCGCAGCATGAGGCCGCGGACGGCATCCATGGCACGCTCATGCCAGCGCGGGTTCTGCACGACCTCGGCGCGGTAGAAGCTCGGACACAACGTCGCTGCGTGCGCGTTCTCGCCGCACAGACCACAGCCGACGCAGCCATCGATCACGGTGGCGACCGGGTCGACCTTCAGCGGGTCCGGATTGTCTTTCAGCGTCAGCGTCGGGCAGCCGGACAGGCGCATGCAAGCATGGTCACCGTTGCAGACATCCTCATCGACCCCGTACTTCACCCGCACCACGCGCTCGCCGCGCGCGAGCAGGCCGGCCAGCCAGGGGCGCACGCGGCGCTGCCGTTCGAGCTGGCATTCGCCCTCGGCGATGATCACTTTCAATCCGGGGAATGGCGTCGTCATCGCCTCGCGCAGCGTGTCGCGCATCGCCGCCACCCGATACGAATGCACGGTGCGCAGCCACTGCACACCCAGACCTGCGAGCGTGTCTTCGATGGTGCGGTCGGTCGCGGTCAGGCTGGCCAGCTTGTCGCCGGCCTGCGCCTTTGCGCGCTGGCCCGGCGTGGAGATGATGTCCTGCGTGCCGGTGGCCGAGGTATAGCCGTTCTTGAAGATCAGCAGCACCGCATCGTCACGATTGAACAGCGCCGACTGCACACCGGTCAGCAAGCCGTTGTGCCAGAAGCCGCCGTCGCCCATGATGGACAGCACCCGGCGCTGCATCATCGGCGATACGCCGGCGCGGCTGGCCAGGCTCATGCCATAGCCCAGGATGGAGTGCCCCAGCGAGAAAGGCTCGAAGGTCGCGAAAGAATGGCAGCCAATATCGGCCGCAATGTGCAGCGGACCCAGTTCTTGCTGCGCGAGCTTGATCGCCGAGAATACCGGTCGTTCCGGACAACCGATGCAGAAACCCGGCGGCCGTGCCGGCAGCGCGGCATCGAGCCGTGCGGCCGCGCTGCTGCGGCGCGCGCGGGTTGCGGCCAGCATCGTCGCCACCGCCTGCGTGTCGACCTGCGGCAGGTGGCGCTCGATGAAGGGCAGCAAGCCGCCCATGATGGCCTCGGTGTTCAGTTCGCCGGCGGCCGGCAGCATGTCCTTGCCGTGCAGCGCTGTCTGCAGGTCGCGGCGCCGCAAATGGGTCGCGATCTCCTGCTCGATGTATTCGGGCGAGCCTTCCTCGACGACCAGCACGGCGCGCTTGCCCTCGGCAAAGGCGGCGACCTGTTCCGGCACCAGCGGATAGGTGACATTCAGCACCAGCAGCGGCAGGTCGCTGCGGCCAAAGGCATCAGCCAGCCCGAACTGCTGCAACGAACGCAGCAGCGCCGGCGCAATGCCGCCCTGCACGATGATGCCGACGTCCTCGTGCGTGCCTTCATGCAGCTCGTTGAGGCCGTGCTCGACGATGTAGCGGCGCGCGGCCGGCAGGCGCTCGTCGATTTTCAGTTTTTCATGGCGGAAGGTCGATGGCGGATGCGCGAGGCGCCCGTAGTCGAACTGGCCGGGCTCGGTCATCGGCGCCAGCGCCGACACGGGCGGGCGACGATTGTCGCGGCAAGTGAAGCTGCCGCGCACATGGCAGGCACGAATGCGCAGCTCCATCATCGCCGGCATGTTCGATGCCTCCGACATCGCGAATGCATGTTCGACCATATCGACCATGGTCGCCAGTTCGGGCCGCGGATCGAGCAGCAACAGCGTGGACTTCAGTGCGTACGCATGTGTGCGCTCCTGCACCACCGACGCGCCCTCGCCGTAGTCTTCGCCGATCACCATCAGCACGCCACCGGTCACGCCGGGCGAGGCCAGATTGGCCAGTGCATCGGCCGCGACATTGGTGCCGACGATGGATTTCCAGGTCACGGCGCCGCGTACCGGGTAATGGATGGAGGCACCCAGCATCGCCGCGGCAGACGCTTCATTGGAACAGGCCTCGACATGCACGCCGAGTTCGGACACCAGTGATTTGGCCTGCACCATCACGTCGAGTAGGTGCGAGACCGGCGCCCCCTGATAACCGCCGATATAGGCCACGCCGGATTGCAGCAGGGCCTTGGTGATCGCGAGGATGCCTTCGCCATGGAAGGACTCCCCGTCGCCCAGCCTCAATTGTTCTATCTCGTTCTTGAATGAGACTTCCATCCGCCTATCCCTTTGCGGCCATGGCCTCGCCGGCCTGCACCCGGCCGCGCTGCAAACTGTGGACGAGTCTGCCCGCTGATTTTTGCGGCGACCCGAATCTTCGCGATGATAACCGGTCTATATCGGCATTCCCCTTTTAATAGTCCAAACCGGCACCATTTGCCGCACAAGGGCTGTTGACCTTTGATTTTCAAGGATTTTCAAGCGATTCCCCAGTCCCGCCTCCCGGTCGGCAAAGGTGTCAATTTGTTATTCCCCTGAAAAACTTCTGTCGCCAATGATGAAATTTCCAATCAATTGGTTTAAATTGTGACTGGTTGGTATAAATTACGTCCAAGTATTTAAATCCCGGCTGCGACAACCGCAACTACAGGAACCCAAAGCCCTTGGCGACGACTGCAAACCGTCGCCACGAGCATTCAGGAGAACGCCATGCTGATGACCACCAAGGCCAACCGGTATGCGCATGCGCTAATGAAGGCGCGTGCCGGAGGCACCCTGCACCCGCTGATCACTGATGACGGCAAGCTGACGCTGGATGATGCGTACGACATCGCGCGCAGCGTGCTCAATATCCGCATCGCCAATGGCGAGACACCCATCGGGCGCCGCATCGGCTTCTCCAACGAGCGCGTGCGCGCTCGTTATGGCAAGACCGAGGCCATCACCGAACCGATCTGGTCCACGCTGTTCGACAGCGGCGTCGAATATGCGATGGACAACCACGCACTGCACAGCCTCACCAAATCGCAGCAACCGCGCGTCGAACCGCACCTGGTCTTCAAGCTCGCGCGTACGCCGGCCCCTGATGCAACCCTGCTCGAACTGGCCGATTGCCTCGAATGGATGGCGCATGGCCTCGAAGTCGTCGTGTCACCGTACAAGGGCTGGGCATTCGATGCACCGGATGCGATCGCTGCATTCGGCCTGAGCCGCAAGCTGATCGTCGGCGAGCCGCGCATGCTGTCGCGTCAGGGGCGGCACCACTTGCCATCGGTACTGGCAGCGGCCACGCTGTCGCTGTCGAAGATGACCGCAAGCGACAGCGTGCTGGCGGGCGCCGGCGTCGGTGCCGAACTGATGGGCAGCCCCTTGCATGCGCTACACGCCGTGCACCGGCAGCTGCATCAGCAACAGGGCTTCGAGCCGCTGCAGGCGGGCGAGATCGTCGCCACCGGCAGCTGGACCGATGCCTTGCCGATCAAGCGCGGCGAAGTCTGGGCCAGCGCGTTTGCGCAACTGAACCTGCCGGGCCTGAGCCTGTCCTTCAGCTAAGCGGTCACGGTCACGATCGCGTCCCGATGCGACATCGGGACGCGTGTTCCTCTGCAGTCGTCGATGTCGTCGTTGCCTTCGCCCATGTGCGGTATAGTCGGCGGGTTTTTCGCGCTGCCACCTGCCCTGCATGAGCCCCTTCCCCGCTCCTCTCGACAATATCACCCATCCGCTGTTTGCATTGCTGATCATTGCGGTGGCCGTGGCCAGCGTCTGGTGGCTGGACCGTCGCGTGCAGCTTCCTCTCGACAGCAGCCGCGTGCAGGGGATCGACGGCTTGCGCGGCTATCTGGCGGGCACGGTATTCATTCATCATGCGTGCATCTGGTATTTCTTCCTGCGCAGCGGCCATTGGGAAAAACCGGCATCGCATTTCTACACCGAGCTTGGCCGCGCCAGCGTGGCCTTGTTCTTCATGATCACCGCCTTCCTGTTCACGCGTCGCATCCTGATATCGCGAACGATCGAATGGAACCGGCTGTATGTGTCGCGCATCCTGCGCATCGTGCCACTGCTGATCGTGCATCATCTTGCCGCGCTGCTGGTGATCGCCTTTATCCGGCTGAACCACATTCCCACCGTCTTCAACGGCATCGACACCGATCGCAAGGTATTGCTGACCGCGGCCGTGTCATGGACGCTGGATGTCGAATGGATCTTCTACCTGATGCTGCCGCTGCTGGCGCTGCTGCGCGGCGCGCGCGTGCCACTGGTGCTGGTGCTGCTGTCGGCATTGATGGTGGTCGAACGCCATACCGAGGTACTGTCCGAGAACATGCTGCCCTTCTTCGGTGGCGTGTTTGCAGCGCTGCTGGCATCGCATGACGGACTTCGGCGCTTCGCGCCCACGCGCATCGCCAGCGTGCTGGTGCTGGGCTGCCTGGCGCTCGCTTATGGCATCGGCCGTGACTTGCCGACCGCCGCATGGCTGGCGTTGCTGACCGTGGCTTTCACGCTGATCGCCAACGGCAATACCCTGTCCGGTTTGCTGAGCAGCCGCGTGTCGCGCGCGTTCGGCGAGATCACCTACAGCGTCTACCTGTTGCACGGATTGGTGCTGTTCATTGCGTTCCGCGGCGTCACCGGTATCCCGTTGGCACAATCGCTGTCGCCGGCGATGCACTGGGTCGTCGTCGCACTGGCGACGCCCTTGCTGATCTTGCTGTCGTATGCCAGCTGGTTCTGGATAGAGCAGCCCTGCCTGCGCCGCGTTGACGCCTGGTCGAAGCGCCTGCGTCTCTCCCTCGTTGAGCCAGCACAAACCCCCGCCTCCAGCCTGCCGGCAATATCAAAACCTTGACGGCGACAATCCCCCGATCGTCAATGCTGAACAAACAACCCAACCGGGAGGTTTCATGGCGAGCAGCACGATCCCCGCAATTGACTTTGGCATCAACGACGCCGACCGTCAAAAGATCGTTGACGGCCTGAGTCATCTGCTGGCCGACACCTATACGCTGTACTTGAAGACCCATCATTTCCACTGGAACGTCACCGGTCCGATGTTCCAGACACTGCACCAGCTGTTCATGGAGTTCTACACCGAGCAGTGGACAGCCGTCGACCTGATCGCCGAGCGCATACGCGCGATGGGCGCACCGGCGCCGGGTACCTATGAGGCGTTCGCGAATCTCACCGCTATCAAGCCCAGTCCGGGACTGCCGAAGGCGCGCGAGATGATCATCGAGCTGATCGAAGGCCAGCAGACCGTGGCACGCACCGCGCGCAACATGTTCGACATCGCGTCGGATGCCAATGACCAGCCGACCTGCGACCTGCTGACCCAGCGCATGCAGATCCATGAAAAGAATGCGTGGATGCTGCGCAGCCTGCTGGAGGAATAAGCGCCCCGGCTCGGCCGCACCGGGGTGCATGACAGCCCCCTGCAAGTTGACGGATCGCGATGTACCATCACATTGCATCGTGGAAGTCTGCCCGACAAGGGGCGCCTGCGGCGGTGCGACCCCAACCGTTCAATCGAAGGAGAACCCCCATGAAAAAGCTGATCGCGATCGCCCTGCTGTCTGCCGCTCCTCTGGCGCTGGCCCACAACTGCCCGAATGAAATGAAGGCCATTGATGCCGCGCTGACGTCGACCAAGCTGGCCGGGACCGATCTCGACAAGGTAAAGTCGTTGCGTGCCGAGGGCGAGAAGGCGCACAAGGAGGGCAAGCATGCCGATTCGATGAAGGCGCTTGGCGAGGCGAAGAAAATGCTCGGTATCTGAGGCAGCCAAACCCTCTTGCAAACAGCCACCTGGAAGGTGGCTGTTTTTCTTCATGCCCCGGCGGCGTCGGGTTTCAACAACATCGGCACCCGCGCAAGCGTGCAGACAAGGCGAAAGCGGCGCTCGCGGACCACCGCGCGAGCGGGCTGCCAGCCAGCCTTGTTAAGATGCGGCAGTTTTTTCATTCACCTTGAACCCTGCCCGGACCCTGACCATGCGCGACTCTCCTCTACCGACCTTTCGCCAGTTGATGACCGTCGTGCTTGCGGCGCTCGCGACCCTGGTTGCAGTGGCCGTGGCGCCGCCCGCCGCGGCCGGGGAACTGCTGCCGCGCGCGGCATCGTCCGACTGGGTCGGTCCGGCGGCGCTGGCGATCTTTTTCGCTGCGTATGCGCTGGTGGTCACGGAGGAGTTCACTCACCTGCGCAAGTCCAAGCCCGTGATGCTGGCTGCCGGCCTGATCTGGGCGCTGATCGGCTGGCAGGCGAGCAGGCACGGTCTGGGCGAGGCCGCCGAGAAGGCGGTGCGCGCGAACCTGCTTGAGTATGCGGAGCTGATGCTGTTCCTGATCGTTGCGATGACCTATATCAACGCGATGGAGGAGCGGCAGGTATTCGAGGCACTGCGCAGCTGGCTGGTCGCGCGCCGCTTCAGCCTGCGCCAGCTGTTCTGGGTGACGGGCATCCTCGCATTCTTCATCTCGTCGGTCGCCGACAACCTGACCACGGCGCTGCTGATGGCGGCCGTCGTGATGGCCGTCGGCGCCGGGCATCCGAAGTTCGTTGCGATCAGCTGCGTGAGCCTGGTCGTCGCGGCCAATGCCGGCGGCGCCTTTTCGCCATTCGGCGACATCACGACGCTGATGGTCTGGCAGAAGAATGTCGTCGCCAGCAATGGCGCCGTCGATTTCTGGACCTTCTTCATGCTGTTCATCCCGTCGCTGGTCAATTGGCTGGTGCCTGCCGCGTTCATGCATTTTGCGATACCGGCCGGCCGACCTGAAGGCAGCGCCGAGCCCGTACGCATGCTCGATGGCGGCATCGGCATCGTCGTGCTGTTCATGCTGACGATTGCCACGGCTGTCGGCTTCCATCATTTCCTGCATCTGCCGCCGGTGCTCGGCATGATGGCCGGACTGGCCTTGCTGAAGTTCCATGCGTACACGCTGAGCATGAAAGGACGCCGCAAACAGATCGCCGGTGCATCGCCGGAAGACATCGGCGGCGCGGTCAGCTTCGATGTATTCCGCACCATCGCTCGCGCCGAATGGGACACGCTGTTCTTCTTCTATGGCGTCGTGATGTGTGTCGGCGGCCTCGGTTACCTCGGCTACCTGGCCGGGCTGTCGCAGCTGCTGTACGAGGGCTGGGGCCCGACCACAGCGAATATCGCAATCGGCCTGATCTCGGCAGTGGTCGACAATATCCCGGTGATGTTCGCGGTGCTGACCATGTCACCCGACATGTCGATAGGCCAATGGATGCTGGTCACGCTGACGGCGGGCGTCGGGGGCTCGTTGCTGTCGATAGGTTCGGCGGCCGGCGTCGCGCTGATGGGACAGGCGCGCGGCATCTACACCTTCTCCAGCCACTTGCGCTGGACACCGGCAATCGCCGCCGGCTATGCGGCCAGCATCGTCGTGCATCAATGGGTCAATAGCGCGGCTTACTGAAGACGGTTGCCGCCGCGTCAGCGCAGGTTGAACGCGCGCAGGCCGGCCTCGTCCATCGCGCGCTGCTCGCCCCTGGCGAGTGCCAGCAGCCGGTTCTTTTCCTCGCGTTCGACCATCGCTTCCATTTTCACCTGCTCGCGCTGAGCTGCCCTCAACGCTGCCATCGCATCGGCCAGCTGCAGCTCGGCCTGGGTCAGCTGCGATACTACCTTCTGCTTCAGTTCCTGCAAATGGTCGAGGAACTGCCGGTAAGCGAGGTTGTCGGAAATCTTGTGTGCTTCCTTTTGCGCGGCGTTGTAGCGCAGGATGTAATCATCACGCAGCCGGTCCACATGGGCCACACTCCCCTGCAGCTTCTCGACCTTGAGCTTCGCGTCATGCACCACGGCCTGCGCATCGCGGGTCGCATTGGCAGCCTTGTCGGCCAGCACGGTCCAGATATTGTTCTTCATCGCCATCGCCGCTGTCAGCCGCCGGCCAGTTCACGCACGCGCTCGCGCGTGGTCTGGTGGTCGACGCCTTCATGCATGTCCTGCCGCAGGAAAGCCTCGAGTTGCGGACGCATCGCAATCGCTGTATCGATCTCGGCATTCGAGCCGAGTTCATAGGCGCCGACCGAGATCAGGTCCTGGTTCTGCTGGTACAGCGACCACATGCGGCGCACGCGGTTCGCCAGCTTTTGCTCCTCGGGCGGCAACAAGTCCTGCATCACGCGCGAGATCGAGCCATTGAGGTCAATCGCCGGATAGTGGGCGGCATCCGCCAGCTTGCGTGACAACATCACCTGGCCATCGAGCGACGCGCGCGCGATATCGACGATGGGATCCTGCGCATCATCGCCTTCGGCCAGCACCGTGTAGATCGCGGTGATCGCGCCATAGCCATGACGGCCGACGCCGGTACGTTCAATCAGGTTGGGCAGCAGCGCGAACACGGACGGCGGATAACCCTTCGCGGTCGGTGGCTCGCCGATCGCGAGGCCAATCTCGCGCTGCGCATGCGCGACGCGAGTCAGGCTGTCCATCAGCATCAGCACATTCTTGCCCTGATCGCGGAAGTATTCGGCGATCACATGCGTCAGGTGCGTGGCCTTCAGTCGCATCACCGGCGACACATTGGCCGGCGCCGCCACCACGATCGATTTCGCCCGGCCTTCAGGGCCGAGCACTTCGTTGATGAAGGCCTGCACTTCGCGGCCACGTTCACCGATGAGGCCGATCACGACCACGTCAGCCTTGGTATTGCGGGTGATCATGCCCAGCAGCGAGCTCTTGCCGACGCCAGAGCCGGCGACGAGGCCGATACGCTGGCCGCGGCCCATCGTCAGCAAGCCATTGATCGCCTTCACGCCGACATCGAGCACCTGGTTGATCGGGCCGCGCTCCATCGGGTTCAGCGGCAAGCCCAGCAGCGCGAGGCGATCGTGGCATTCGGGCTTGGGGCCGCCGTCGAGTGGCTCGCCGAACGCATCGATCACGCGGCCCAGCAAGGCCGGACCGAGCGACGCCTCGGAAGAATTGGTGAGCACGCGCACCGATGCGCCAGGGCCGATGCCGACCGGCTCGGTAAAAGGCATCAGGAACAGGGTCTGGTCATTGAAGCCAACCACCTCGGCCTGCACCTTTTGCCCGGTATGGGATTCGATCTCGCACAGTGCGCCGAGCGGCGCCATAATGCCGCGCGCTTCCAGCGTCATGCCGACCAGCCGCACCAGCGTGCCGGTATGGCAGGCATCGGGCACGCGCGCATGCGCGATCAGGTCGTTGACGACGGAGGCGTAATCAAGCATCGGCGTTGTCCGCCGGCGTAGCAGCGGCTTCGGTCATGCTGTCGGATACGGTGTCAAGCTTCGCACTGGCGCTGGCATCGACGCTGGCCTCGGCTGCCGGTCGCGCGGCGGTGATGGTGATGTCCTGTACGGGCTGGCTGCCGCGCTGCCCATCGGCGATGCGGTCTGACAGGCGGCCGGCATTTGCGCGCCAGCTTGGCGCAGGCGCCTGCATCAGGCCTTTTTTCAGACCGGCGACACGGCGCTGGATCAGGTCCTCGACCACGCTGCCCTCGAGCGATGCGCGCACACTGCCGCGCTCCAGCTTGGGGTCGGCGCGCAGCACCAGCGCATCGCCGAACTGCGCCGCTTGCGGCTTGTATTGTTCGACGTCGTCCGGATGCAAGTGAATGATCACGGCCTTCTCGCCGGAGGCGCTCAGTTCGCGCAGGCAGTTGTCGACCAGGCGCGAGATCGCCTGCGGCGACTGCGTCAGCTCGCCGCGCACCAGCTGCTCGGCGAGATGCACGCTGAGCGTTTTCATCGGCTCGAACATCGCATCCGGGTTATATGACAGCGCTTGCATCGCATCGATCATGGACTGCAACTGCGCGATCTTGTTCTCGTATTCCTTGCCCAGCTCATCCTTCGCTTGCGCATACCCCGCAGCCTGGCCTTCGTCATAGCCTTGCTGGTGCGCTTCGGCTCGTACCACCTCGCGCACTTCGGCGCGGCCTTCTTCGCGGGCCGCCTCCAGCCGGGCGTTGAGTTCATCGTCGGAGAGCCCGACAGGTACGGTGACTGCGGCGGGTTCTACGGAAGGTTGAGCGGCGGCCTCGGCTGGCGCGGCGCTGACTGCGGCGCTATCTGCCGTGCTGACTGCGGCAGGGGCTTCGGCCACGTCCACGGCCTCGGCCAAAGCTAGAGCCTCCGAGGTTGCATCGCTGCCTTCGCTGGCATCGGCAGCTTGCGCTGCAGTGTTTTCATGCAGCATTGCAGGTGCGAGCGCTTCATTGGCTTCGTCATCGTTCACCGCCGAAGATTCATCAGCCACACTTGCCACGACCGGTTCTTCCGCTACGGCGGCAACCGGTGCAGGCTCGCTGTCGGCAAGCGCCGTTGTCGCACTGTGCGCTTGCGTGGGTTCAGCACCGTCGGCGCTGAAGTCCGCCGCAGCCTGGTTCTCGCCCGCGACGAAGTCAGCGGCTTCAGCCTGGGCATCGCCGGCAAATTCATTCTCCGCGTCCATCCACTCGGCCTGAAAGCCTTGCGCATCGGCGGCGGCTGGGTCTTCGATGGTCTGTTCCGAGAACACATGCACCGGATTGGCCATCGCGACCGCATCGAAGGTAAAGACCGCCTCGGCGCGCTCGTCGCGCTGTTCGACAAAGGTCTCGACCTTTTTTTCGAGCAGGTTCTGGATCGCGAACGGATTCGAGACCGGATCGAACATCCGGTTCGGCATCCATTCCTTGCGCGCGCGCGCTGATGACTGCATATCAGACAAAGTCGGCTCCGCCCGACGCCAGGATCAGCTCGCCCTTCTCGGACAGCTTTCGTGCCTGGCGCATGATCTTCTTCTGCGCATCTTCGACTTCGGTCATGCGCAGCGGGCCCTTGGCTTCCATATCGTCGAGGAACATGCCGCGCGCACGGCTGGACATGTTGTCGAGGAACTTGTTCTTGACTTCTTCGCTCGCGCCCTTCAACGCGATCATCAGCTGGTCCGGCTCGACCGCACGCATCAGCGCCTGGATGCCGCGGTTGTCCACCGCTGCCAGGTTCTCGAAGCTGAACATGTTGTCCTGGATGCGCAGCGCGAGTTCTTCATCGATCTGGCCCACGCCCTGCAGGATCGCGGATTCGAGCTCGACCTTGGTGAAGTTCATGATCTTCGCCGCTGCCTTGATGCCGCCGAAGCTCGACGACGACGCCGACGCATTGGTCGAGAATTGTTTCTTCATGATCGACTCCAGCTCTTCCATCGCAGAGGGCTGAACGGTGTCGAGGCTGGCGACGCGCTGCACGACTTCGGCGCGCGATTCTTCCGGCAGGAAGCCGAGCACATCGGCCGCGACTTCGGATTCCAGCACCGACAGGATGATGGCCGTCACCTGCGGATGTTCAAGGCGGATCATTTCGGCGATTGCGCGCGCATCCATCCATTGCAGGATCTCGAGACCGCGGCTGGCGCGGTTCGGCATGATGCGCGACAGCACCGACGCCGCCTTGTCCGGGCCGAGTGCGCGCTTGAGCACGGTCTCTACATACTCGGTAGTGCCGAGCGACAGGCTGGTCTGCTTCTTCAGCATGTCGACGAACTGGTCGAGCACGACGTTGACCGCCTCTTGCGACATGTCCGCGACCGACACCATCGCAGCGCCCAGTTCCTGCACTTCCTTCGGATCCAGGTAGCTGATGATGTTCGATGCGAGATCTTCACCCAGCAGCAGCATCAGCACCGCGGCGCGCTGCACATTGGTGATCTCGCTCAGCTCGCGGCGGAGATCATCGGTCATCACTACAGTATTTTCATCGGCCATGGTCAACCTCGGTTTTCTTTCTTGCTTGCTGCATCACGGTGGCGGCCCTCGCCGCGTCGTTTCTCGGATTATTTCTTCTTGCCGGCGTCGCCCGCGCCCTTGAGCATGTTCTTGATCATCAGGACCACCCGGCCCTTTTCCTTTTCGGTCAGGAATTTCATCAGGATCAGCTTGTCGTCATAGCTCTTCGCATCGGACAGCATCTCGGTCGGCAGCGCCACTTTCTTCTTTGGCTTGAACTTCTTCTTCATCGCCTCCAGGTCTTGCTCACCCTCGGCCGGTGCTGCACCGGCAGCAGGCGCGGCCGGCTCGGCCGCCTTCGCAGCCGCAGCGGGCTTGGCGACGGCAGGTACGCCTGCCGGCTTGGCCGCGGCCGCTGCTGCGGGTGCCGCTGCCGCCTTTGGTGCCGCCGGCTTGTTCGCTGCGGGCGCTGCTGCTTTCTGTGCTTCTGCCATTACTGTTTCCAATCCATTAAAAATGCTTGTTCCTGCCGGCGCTGTTGCCGAAGTGGCCGCTCGTGACCGTATCAGTTGCGGACCATGTTCTTCAGGACCAGCGCCACACGGCCCGATTCCTGCGACACCAGCATACGGATCAGCGCCACCTTGTCATCATAGCTGTTGGCGGTATCGAGCATGTCGGCGGTGAAGCTTGGCTTCTTCGGCTTCATGGCCTGCATGCGGGCCCGCAGTTCGTCCAGGCTCTCGCCCTCTTCGAGCTCGACTTCGCCTTCAGCGAGTTCATCCTCATCGCCTTCCTCGCCCTCTGCGGCTTCGGCTTCGGCAGCAGCAGCAGCGGCGGCGGCGGCTTCGGCAGCGGCCGCTTCCTCGGCCAGTGCGAGTTGTGCGGCTTCTTCGGCGACCCGGGCTTCCTCGGCGGCTTTCGCTTCTTCCGCGACTCTGGCTTCCTCGGCAGCTTTTGCTTCCATCTCCAGCCTGGTCGCCTCGGCGGCCTTGGCCTCGATCGCGGCGACCTCTTCCGGGGTCGGGCCCGGCGGCGGCAGGATTTGCTGGGTGATCGTCGGGCCCTTGACCATCGGACGCACCACGGCCAGCAGGAAGACAATGATCACCAGCGCTGCGATACCGATCTTGATGAAGTTCTGGATGTCCGGATTCGCATACCAGGGCTTCGGCGGTTCCGGCGCCAGCGTCTCGAAGCGGGCCGGTGCGACGGTGACGACGTCACCACGCTCGGCGTTGTAGCCCACGGCGCTGCGCACCAGGTTCAGCATGCGGTCCAGCTCTTCCTGCGTGTATTGCACGGTGGCCGGGCCCGGCTTGCCATCGGCGGCCGGCGGCGCGGGACGCTCGGCAACCACGACAGCGACGGTCAGGCGGGAGATCGTGCCAAGCGAGTTCTTCACGTGACGGACGGTACGGTCCATCTCGAAGTTGCGGGTCGACTTGGTGGTCGTGATCTCGTTGGTCGCCGGCTTGGTCTCGTT
>JACCDI011360165.1_pt1 | contig 35956 bp, 34 predicted proteins | sample 7442791 | NCBI WGS metagenome assembly JACCDI01 (sample SAMN15323434, study PRJNA562643) | freshwater metagenome | isolation source: river surface water | place: USA:Blue River Watershed | collected 2017-08-15 | reverse complement strand
TAGGTATACTCTGGCTTAATGTCTCTATTGGGCACGACAACATATCCTGTTCTTGTATCAAATACTTTTGTCAAGTCATCCACATTAGGTGCCCTAAATCCACTACTTATGCCAAATGCAACTCTAAATCCATCAGTTCCATTGTAAGCAAATCCCAGATTCCCGGTCAATGCTGTATTTTTTTGAGAAGCATTGGTAAATGGAAAATGCATTATTGCCGTATCAACAAAGTTTGCATTCAATTGAACATTATTTAAACGAAGTCCACTATTCATCACCCAATTACCTTTTAAAAACTTTGTATGCTGAGCATATATCGCATAATTGGACATATTGGTTGGACCATCGCTATACCTTGTTGCAATAGCGCTTCGCATGTTGTTAGAAATGTTATTACGATAAGCTGTTGAGCCTACTTCATTGTAATATGCTTCAACCCCAATATGCAAATCACCAGCAGCATCCTGATGCAAAAGATCCACATTAAAGCCATAGATGTCAACTACTTCAAACCTGTAATCTTTATTATTCGATTTGAATCTTCTGTTCACCCTACTCTCTTCCAAATGTTGATAATTTGCATTCACAGTAAGGTCTTGAAAATAACCTTTTAATTTTTCTTTACTTAATTTATACCCTATCAAATTGCGAACCTGAGGACCATAATACCATTCTGCAAATACTGGTAAGCCTTTATTTGTTTCAGTCAATCGATCGTATCTGTTGATATCAGAAGAATTTGAAACTTGTATATTTAATGCATGCTCCGTATTTTCATTTGGCTTATACAATACCTTTTGTAGTAAATCTATTTGCGTATACCCACTAAGTTTTTGAATATTCACAGCTGCACTATTGTCTTTCACAACATCAATATTATTTTCACGTGCCACATAAAAAAGTCTTTTTCCAAAATCAGGATAGGCAGCCAATCTCTTATTACCCTGACGCATGTCTCCAAAACTACTATTGGTAAAAGAAGTTAGATAAGCCCATTTATTGTTGGCGATATTTATATCAATATGTTGACGATTTTCATTTTGCCCATTGCCATATCGATAAACAACATTACCTGATGCTTTCCAAGGTGCTTTTTTTGAAACCACATTAGAAAAGAATAATTGAGGTTGCTTGGTAAATAAATTCACCACCCCACCCAATGCATCACTACCATATAAGGTAGAACTTGGCCCGTATATAATTTCAACCCTACCCAAAATCATATTATCAACTGTGATGATGTTTTGTAAATGTCCAGCTCTAAAAATGGCACTATTCATACGCACCCCATCAACCATTAATAAAACCCTACTCGCCTCAAAACCTCTCACCACGGGACTTCCACCACCAGCTTGACTTTTCTGAACAAATACTTGTCCAGAGGCTGTTAAGATATCGGCCGTATTTGCTTGTTGCTGGATCAATACCTTATCTGTTATAGAAACTACGCGCTGTATGATGTTTTTGGATAATGACGGAAACTTATTCGCATAAATAATTACATCTTGTAACTTTTTTGTAGTCGTATCATTTTGCGACATCGCATGCAATGGCATTCCCAAAAACAATACAGCACCTATAAATAGACGCATATATTTATTTTATTTGAAAAAAAATGGTCGAGCATTAATCTTCGACCTGTCTAAATAAAATAGACATCTTTTGGAGGTGGGGAAACTTGACCTAAGTATAATGGAGTCAATCTGTCTTGGTAAGTTGCATATCTAAGTTGATTCGACACTTCACCCACTTTCAAATAAGCGGTTTCAACCCATTGATCGTATAATGAAAAATTGAAATTGCTTTTATGTTTTTTAGATGCCCGCTGTCCTGTTATCTCTTTATCTGCATTATGCGATTTATGTTGCTTAGCAACAATTTCCGCTTCGTCTTTATCTGAAGCAGCAATTAATTCCCAACCCTTATCCGTTTTGGTCAAAGAAACAATATCATAAAACATGCCTTCATGACTAAACTCTCTTCCTTCTTCCTCCCACTCATATCCATCCGGCAAAATATACTTATCCTTTAATTGTAATGAAATTAAATGGTCTGTATCATTTTCTGAATATGCTTTTCCATATAAGTCGCTAGCATCTATATTAGCGAATCTTTCCTGCTCATGCAATTGCTCCTGCACCCAATAAAAAAGGGTTAAGCTACTTGTAGAAAGTAATAAGGCAATTAAACAAAAAATAGAAATGCTTTTCTTCACCTAAACAAGATACAACAAATCAGGAAAACTATAAACCGTAGGTGGATCTCATGGCATTAAAAAGGGTAGAAATTTCTGAAGCTATTAATGGTCGTTTATAAACCCGCATATTATAGTAGGTTCCCGGACATACGTCAGTGAAACCTGTGCCCGCATTACCATGCCTAGCACCAAAAAATAAACCATTGGTAGACAGTCCACCACTAGGAAGCGAAATAGTAGTCGTTCCCAAACTTACGCCGTCCACATACACAGTAAGGCTGGTTCCGTTAAAAACAAAGTCGTAAAAATGAATCGTATTAATTCCAGTGAATGTATAGTTCTGCGTTCCCCCCGCTGGTCCAATATTAATTGATGTGGAGGTCGAGAAATAGGCCAAATAACCTCTACTACCAGACCAGGTTTCATTTCCCCAAAATGTTGCCCAAAAACTACTAGGATTGAGCGATGCTACAATTGAAACAGTGAAAAAATTAGATAAATTATAATTTGTAGATATATATCTACCTGATCCCAAAGTGTACCCTCCTCCATTGGTAGCAACATAAGTAGGTGATCCGACTAAAGTTCCATGATTTCCCGACCCACTTAAATCCGTCCAGGTAGTTCCGGCACTTGGAGGCGTACTTAAATCCATGGCTAAACCATAATCAAAACGTTCCCTTGATCCATTATAATTTAATAGAGCTTCGGTCGCAGTTAAAGCTCTATTAAAAACATGAAAGGCGCCTAATCTAAAACTTCCATAACCACCGTCTCCCAAACTGGTAGCGTCTAATGCCCCAATGCCATAAAATAAATTTGCGGGAGCTATCTTTGTTATACCAGTTAAGGTGGCTACAATTTGCCCATTTAAATAACCTCTCATGGTTGAAGTAGCTTGATCAAAAGTAAGTCCAACATAATACCAACGGTTTAGTAATGGCGTAATGGATGAAGTTACAATTGCATTATTCCATACCCTAAATTTCAATGCCCCACCCGCCATTTCAATAAGCGAGGCATGATAAGAATCATTAATCACGCGCTGTCCTAATTCCGATACAATCACCCCATTGCCTGTGATATAAATCCATGCAAAAATGGAAACGGAGGTATTGATCATATCAGGTGTTAGGCTGGTATTGGTCAATATATAATTGTTATTAGCTCTAGTAAAGTTAACATAACCGGGACTTGCTACGTAAGTCATGGCACTGCTTGAAAGTGTACCATTTGAATTTCCCCATAAATCCACCACGGTAGTCGAACCACTACCTGAATAGGAATTGGTTTTATCAAATTCATAATCAAGCACCATACCAGAAGTAATAAATCTAGGCGGCACATAAGCTGCTTGATAAGCGGTTGTGAAAAATTGCCCGCTCAATGCATTGGTAAAAAAAATGAATAAAAAAAATAACCTGAAATACATCAATAACTGCGTTAAATGGTGTGCAAATATAAGCAAGTTTAAAGATTTGGGCCATTTGACCGAAATGTTACTAAATCTGAGTTTACTTATTTATTCATAGCGTGAAAAACGAGATAAATGAGTGTATTTCTTTCATTGAGAAATCGAATCATTTCTCATTTTTATTCGTAATTTAGGACACATAATAAAACTAGCTTATGGGCTCGATTTCCTTATTAGCTTTAATCATTGCCGCCATCGCCTTTTCTGCAGGCGGAATCATTGTTGGTAAAATTTTAGTGAAGGGTTCAAAAAATCCACAAAAAGGTCAAGCCTATGAATGTGGTATTCCCACTAATACTTCACCTTGGCAACAATTTAATGTTGGGTATTATTTATTCGCATTGCTGTTTTTGATATTTGATGTGGAATTAGTTTTCATGTATCCTTGGGCCGTGGTCGTAAAAAAAGTAGGCATTGTCGCACTCATTGAAATTATCGTATTCATATTTATTTTATTCATGGGCTTTTTATATGCTCATAAAAAAGGAGCACTCAAATGGAATTAAATGAAAACATTGCTGGTAATCCCCCATTTCCGGGTATTATCCACGAAACACCAGGTGGTGGAATTGTTGTAAGCACTTTTGATAGTGTTATTAATTGGGCTCGTAGCAATTCCTTATGGCCATTATCATTTGCAACAAGTTGTTGCGGTATTGAAATGATGTCCACTGCTTCAGCCAAATATGATTTTTCTCGTTTTGGTTTTGAAGTAGCACGCGCCTCCCCACGTCAAGCCGACGTAATTATTATTGCAGGTACCATCGTGAACAAAATGGCCCCCGTTTTAAAACGCTTGTACGATCAAATGGCCGACCCTAAATATGTAATTGCGATGGGTGCTTGTGCCATTAGCGGAGGTCCTTTCTTTTACAATACTTATTCTGTTGTAAAAGGTGCTGACCATATTATTCCTGTGGATGTTTATATTCCAGGATGTCCTCCTCGTCCCGAAGCTTTATTACACTCTTTAATTTCCTTACAAGAGAAAATTAAAATGGGTATGACCAGGGATCAAATCAGAGATGAATTTAAAGGACAACCACAATAAATTATTGACTATTTCAGTACATAACGATACTTTTTGACTATGACTAACGAAGCAATTAAAGAATTGATAACCGCTCACACGCCAGCAGCAACTTATGATGAAACAGGCGAGTGGTTAAATATTATAGTGGACGCCAATGAATTAAAATCTCTTGCAGTTATGCTTCATGGACAAGCCATGCAAATGGATTTTTTATTTTGTTTAACCTGCGTTGATTATAAAACGCACTTAACCATGGTGTATCACTTAACTTCTTCAAAGGACCGAACTATTAACATTGTCATTAAGTCAAACATTGATCGAGCAGACCCTAAAATAGAAACCGTTTGTGATATTTGGCGTACTGCGGAATTTCATGAGCGTGAAGTATTTGAAATGTTTGGAGTTCATTTTATAAATCATCCAGACCTAAGAAAATTAATTTTGGAGGATGACTTCAAAGGCTATCCTTTGAGAAAAGATTTTGAAGATCCTATCAACATGATAAAATTATAATTGGACCATGTATAACGAAACTGAAATTATAAAAGACACTACCGATCTAGGACCTGATGGGGAATTAGTGATCAACATGGGACCCCAGCACCCTGCAACACATGGTGTATTGCATTTAGTGGTCACGCTTAATGGAGAAACTATTAAAAAAATTGAACCACATTTAGGTTATATCCACCGCTCTATTGAAAAAATGTGCGAGAGTTTGACCTATCGTCAATTTATTTATGTCACTAGTAGGATGGACTATTTATCCTCTCATATTAATAATACCGCTTGTGCTTTGTTAGTTGAAAAGGGAATGCAAATTGAAGTCCCAGAAAGAGCAAAAGTGATAAGAACAATTTTAAATGAATTAACTCGTATCGCATCGCATGAATTATGGATTGGTGCCATGGCAATGGACTTAGGCGCGTTTACTCCTTTCTTTTATGCTTTCAGAGAGCGTGAAATGATCACCGATATTATGGAAGACACTTGTGGTGCTCGTCTTACTATGAACTATATTGTTCCTGGTGGTTTGATGTATGACATTCATCCTGAATTCCAAACTAAAGTAAAAGCATTCATTAAACAGTTTAAGGAAAAAGTAACCGAGTATGAGGATTTAGTAACAGGTAATGTCATTTTCCAAAGTCGTACAAAAGGTGTAGGTGTTTTAACAGCAGCTGATGCGATTTCATATGGTTGTACGGGGCCTGTTGCAAGAGCGAGTGGTGTAAGTTGCGATATGAGAAAAATTGCACCTTATGATGCATACGATCGAGTAGAATTTGATGAAATTATTGAAACCGATGGCGATTCATTTACAAGATATTTAGTACGCGTAAAAGAAATGAATCAATCTATACGCATCATAGAACAACTCATTGACAATATACCCGAAGGTGAGTTTGTTGGTAAAACAAAGAATGTTTTAAAATTAGCTAGGAGAATTTTATCAAAGAGTAGAAACAGCTCGTGGCGAATTAGGTGTTTACATTGTGAGTGAAGGCGGAACTACACCTCACAGAATTAAGTTTCGCTCACCGGGCTTCTCTAATTTGTCGGTATTAGATCATATTGCTAAAGGAAGTAAAATTGGAGATTTAATGGCTAGTATGGGAACCTTGGATTTAGTAATACCAGATATAGATAGATAGAAGGAAGGAAGGAAGAGTACATAGATAATTAATTAGATGATTGGAGTGATAAACAGATTTTGAATGATACTTATAAAAAGATATAAATGTTAAGTTTAGAAAGTATAACAAAAACAACACAGGATTGGTTATTAACTAAGTTTGATCCAACCATTACTTTGGCAATTGAATGTGTGATTGTAATATTATTATGTATCACTTTATTTGCTGTATTAGGATTGGTATTGGTGTTACTAGAGCGTAAAGTAGCAGCGAGAATTCAAATTCGCCTTGGACCGAATCGTGTTGGACCTGGAGGAATTTTTCAAACCGCCGCAGATACTTTGAAACTTATTATGAAGGAGGGTTTAACACCGGATTCAGCTGATAAATTTTTATTTAACCTCGCTCCTTTCGTGGTTATGATAGTGGCCATGTTATTATTAGCACCAATTGCATTTGCAAAAAACTTTCAAATTTGGGATATTAATATTGGTGTGTTATATATTTCATCGGTATCCTCTTTATCCGTAATTGGAATTTTAATGGCTGGCTGGGCGAGTAATAATAAATACTCATTATTAGGTGCCATGCGAAGTGGCGCACAAATTGTTAGTTATGAATTATCAGCGGGCTTTGCAGTATTAACCATTGTAGTATTAACGGGCAGTTTGCAAATTTCAGAAATTGTTGCATCACAAGAAAACGGCTGGTGGTTATTTAAAGGACATATACCCGTAATTATAGCATTTGTATTATACATTATTGCAGTTACTGCCGAAACCAATCGTGCTCCTTTTGACTTAGCTGAAGCAGAATCGGAATTAACAGCAGGGTTTCATACCGAATATTCAGGAATGAAATTTGCGCTTTTCTTTTTAGCAGAATACATAAATATATTTATCGTATGTGCCATTGGCGCTACTTTGTTTTTAGGAGGTTGGATGCCTTTGCATATAGGTAGTTGGGAGGCCTTTAATCATATCATGGATTATATCCCTTCGAGTGTTTGGTTTATGGGAAAAACATTTTTCTTGATTTTTTTAATCATGTGGTTTAGATGGACTTTCCCTCGCTTACGTGTAGATCAATTATTAAACTTAGAATGGAAATATTTATTACCAATAAGCTTGTTTAACCTTTTATTAGTAACGGTGATTGCAATAATGGGTTGGCATTTTTAACATAAAATGAATTAGACAATGTTTTTGAAAGACTATATATCCGATGTTTACAAAGGCGTTAGTTCTTTATTAAAAGGAATGCGCAAAACAGGTTATTACTTTACCCATAGTAAAGAAATTATTACCGAGCAATATCCAGACAATCGTGCTACTTTAAAATTAGCCGATCGTTTTAAGGGCGAGGTAGTAATGCCTCACGATGAAAATAATGAACACACATGTACTGGTTGTACAGCTTGTGAATTAGCATGTCCAAATGGAACCATTAAAATTATTACCAAATTCGACATCACACCAGAAGGTAAAAAGAAAAAGGCTATTGATGCATTTATTTACCGTTTAGAAATGTGTACACTTTGTAATTTATGTATAGCCGCTTGTCCTAGTGATGCCATTAAAATGGTTCCCAATTTTGAACATAGCGTTTTTGATAGAAGCAAATTGACAAAAATTTTAAATAAACCAGGATCTAAAATAAAGGAGGGCATCGAATAATGAATATCTCATCAATCCTATTTTACGCCATCTCTGCTTTCATATTAGGTGCAGGGATGTTAGCTGTTACCTCGGTAAAGATATTTCGTGCGGCCATTTGGTTGTTATTTTCTTTATTAGGTATAGCCGCCTTATATTTTTGGATGCAAGTAGAATTTATCGCAGCTATACAAATTGTTGTTTATGTTGGAGGTATCGTAGTGCTTATTATTTTTTCAATTTTCTTGACTCAGCATTCTGGAAAAGAAATGAATAGCCCACTATTGAGTAAAAAAATATTTTCTGGACTAGCCGCTTTATTGGGGACGGCCTTTGTTTATAATTTAATTGTTCACTACGAAGGTTTCGCGTTTAATTCACCAAAACCATTTAACGCCAATGTATCAGAGATAGGCACACAAATGTTAAGTACTACTTCACATGGGTTTATTCTTCCCTTTGAAGTAGTGAGCATGTTATTATTGGCCGCCATGATCGGCTGTATCGTGATTGCCATGCGCCCTACTCAACCCAATAGTGAGATTAATCCCATAATTGATAAAGAATAATTTGATAAAATTCATTTAGCTGTAAAGAAAAAAAATATGCAAGAGATACCATTAACCCAAATACTATTTGTAAGCACTGCCTTATTTTTTATAGGTATGTATGGCTTATTTACAAGACGTAACTTAATCACCATGTTAATGTCGATTGAACTTATGTTAAATAGTGTGAACATCAATTTTGTAGCATTCAATAAATATTTATTTCCCGATAATTTGGATGGCATATTTTTTACCTTATTCATTATCACCATAGCCGCTGCTGAAGCAGCTGTGGCCATAGCCATTATTATTAATTTATATCGAAGTCATCATTCCATTGATGTGGAGGATGCAACTGAAATGAAATACTAAAGTAGCAAACCAATAAAATCAAAGGAGATAAATCAATTATAATTTATACTAATAACGATGTCAAACTACTTATATATACTTTGGATTCCCTTACTACCTCTTGCCACTTTTGTGATATTGGGATTATTTGGGCGTAAATATTTATCAGGCATTGCGGGTCTATTAGGAACAGGGAGTTTATTAACTTCCACGATCCTTTCATTTGTTGCTGCAAAGCAGTACTTTTTTGTGGATGGTAAAGTAAATGGTGTATTTCAAAAAATAGTAGCATTTAAATATACTTGGTTGGAGTTTTCACCAAATGTTGCCATTGACCTTGGAATGATTATTGATCCAATTTCTGTGATGATGCTCGTGGTAGTAACATCGGTTTCCTTAATGGTGCATGTATTTAGCTTGGGTTATATGAAAGGCGAAGAACGTTTTACTACTTATTATGCATTTCTTTCTTTATTTACATTCTCCATGTTAGGTTTAATATTATCATCTAATATTTTCCAAGTATACATGTTCTGGGAATTAGTGGGTGTATCTAGTTTTTTATTAATTAGTTATTACTTTAGTAAACCATCTGCGGTTGCCGCTAGTAAAAAAGCATTTATTGTAACCCGATTTGCAGACCTTGGTTTTTTAATTGGTATTTTAATTTTAGGATATTATGGAGGAACGTTGGATATTGGACTATTGATTGAAAGATTCACTTCAACTAGCTCTGCACAATTTATAAGCATTACGAGCGCAAGCTTTTTAGGAGCAAGCATGCTTACCTGGGGTTTAACTTTACTATTTATGGGTGGCGCAGGTAAGTCTGCTATGCTTCCTTTGCATATTTGGTTACCAGATGCTATGGAAGGACCAACTCCAGTGTCTGCACTAATTCACGCGGCAACGATGGTGGTAGCAGGTGTGTATTTAGTTGCCAGAATGTTTCCTGTTTTCTCCATGGATGAAGCCGCTTTGAATTTGGTAACTTATGTTGGTGCAGCATCGGCATTATTTGCAGCTGTTATTGCCTGTACTCAAACTGATATTAAACGTGTATTGGCCTATTCTACCATGTCACAAATTGGATATATGATGTTCGCATTAGGTATTTCAAAAAATGGTGGTGAAGGAGGTTTAGGTTATATGGCCTCTATGTTCCATTTATTTACACATGCCTTTTTTAAGAGTTTATTGTTCTTAGGTGCTGGCTCCGTTATACATATGGTACATAGTAATGAAATGAAAGATATGGGCGGATTAAGAAAATTAATGCCAATCACACATATTGCTTTTTTAATTGCATGTTTAGCCATTGCAGGTATTCCTCCTTTTGCAGGATTCTTTAGTAAGGAAGAAATTTTAACTGCAGCTTTCCATGAAAATAAAATCATTTATGGCATTGCATTATTTACTGCTGCCTTAACAAGCTTTTATATGTTCCGTTTATACTTTAATATATTCTGGAGCAAGGAAACGACAATTGCTGCGCATGGTCACGATAGTCATGCCGCTGATAGTCATGAAACACATGACAGTCATGGTGAAGGTCCGTGGGTGATGAAATTACCATTACTCATATTAGCTGCTTGTGCAGTGGGCGTAGGTTTCATACCCTTCTCTCATTTGGTTACTTCCGACGGTAAAGCATTAGAAACACATATTGATCTCGTTTTCTCCATCGCACCTGTGTTGTTATCGGTGTTGGCAATTTTATTAGCTGCTAGTTTTTATAAAAATCAAAATGACAAATCCGATAAAGTAGCAAATGCTTTTGGTGGTTTCTATACCGCTGCCTATAAAAAGTTTTTTGTTGATGAGGTATATATTTTCATCACTAAAAAAATAATATTCCCTTTCATTGGTCAACCTATTGCTTGGGCAGATAAAAATTTGGTAGATGGCTTTATGTTATTATTAGCAAAAATCACTGCTAAAATTGCTGAATTAATTAAAGGACTACAATCTGGTAAAGTTCAAAACTACGCGATGTACTTTTTTGGAGGCGTGGCTATACTTTCAATATTGTTTATTTATATCTGGAAATAAAATTAATAGTACCACTAACGCACTATAACATTATGAACTTAACATTACTAATATTAATCCCCTTCATCACTGCACTTCTAATACTAATGGTAAAGGGCATACAACAAATTAGAATCGTTGGCTTAACAGGGGCTTTGGCACAATTAGGCCTTGCTGGTTGGTTATTAAAATTATTCTTATCCGAAAGAGCCGCAGGTAATAAGGCTACTTATTTATTTGAATCCAACCAAACCTGGTTTAAAGCTTTAAACATAAATTACCATATTGGTATTGATGGTATTGCTTTAGCGATGATATTACTTAGTGCTGTAATTGTAGTAGCAGGTATATTGGTTTCTTGGTCTATGGATAAATTAAGTAAAGAATACTTTTTTTTATTGGTTTTATTAAGCATGGGTGCTTATGGTTTCTTTATTTCATTGGACTTATTTACCTTATTCTTTTTCCTAGAAGTAGCGGTGATACCAAAATTCTTATTAATTGGAATTTGGGGAAGTGGTGACAAAACAAAGAGCGCTATGAAACTGGCTTTAATGTTAATGGCAGGTTCGGCACTGGTAATGGTCGGTTTATTCGGTGTATATTATAACACCCAAACTTTTGATATCGTACAAATTACCCAGCAAGGTATTCCTGTGGGTGTTCAAAAATTCTTTTTCCCTTTTGCTTTCTTAGGATTTGGAGTTTTCGCTGCTTTATTTCCTTTTCATACCTGGGTACCTGATGGTCATGCATCAGCTCCAACTGCAGCTAGCATGTTCCTAGCAGGTATCTCCATGAAATTGGGAGGTTATGGCTGTTTACGCATTGCTGCACTAATGCCTGATGCTGCACATACTTATTCATGGATCATTATATTATTAGCAACGATCGCTATTATTTACGGTGCATTTGCAACCATGATGCAAACCGATTTAAAATACATAAACGCATACTCGTCCATTAGTCATTGTGGATTTGTGATTTTAGGTATTGGCATGTTAAATAAAACTTCGATTAATGGTGCAGTCATACAAATGGTATCGCATGGTTTAATGACAGCACTTTTCTTTGCTGCCATTGGAATGATTTATAGCAGAACACACACCAGAATGGTGGCGCAGTTGGGTGGCTTATTAAAAGCTATGCCATTTATAAGTACTGTATTTGTAATTGCAGGTCTATGCTCATTAGGACTCCCTGGTTTTAGTGGATTCGTTGCGGAAATGACTGTATTTATGGGCTCTTGGCAAAATCCTGACGGTGCATACCGTTTGGCAACAGTCTTATCCGGTGCTTCCATTGTAGTTACTGCAGTTTATATATTACGTGCAACAGGTCGCGCTATTATGGGGCCCATTAGCGCTGAACATGCATTATTAAACGATGCTACATGGAATGAAAAATTAGCAGCCGTACTTTTAATTACCGGAATTTTAGTAATTGGCTTAGCTCCATTTTTAATTAACCATTTAATTATGCCAAGTACAGATGCGATTATGTTACAAATGGGAAAAGTGATTGTGGTAAAATAAGCATTAGAGAGAGAAAAAAAGAAAGTGGGAAAATGATAATTTGAAGAAAAAGAAATAATGAATTTAATTGAATTATAAACAAGCATATTTAGAAAGATGAATTATAACATATTTATACAATTAAGACAGGAGCTGGCACTTGCCCTACTCATCTTTATTTTGCTCTTTATTAAATTAGGTAAGGAAAGAAGTAATGAAAGTATTTTAAACTTTATTAATGTAGCCCTACTAATCAACTTAGGCACAGGATTTTGTTATCATGGAACCGGCGAATTATTTAATGGTATGTTTAATACCAATGCATTAATTGTATTTGAAAAGAATTTATTGAACCTAGCTTTATTGATTATTTCCATGCAATCCTATGCTTGGTTAAAAGACAACAAAAACCTTATTGAGTTTTACATACTTACTTTTACTTCCTTATTGGGCATGTTCTTCATGATATCTAGTGGAAATTTATTAATGTTTTACCTAGGATTGGAAATGTCAACTATTCCTTTGGCAGCAGCAGCTAATTTTGATTTGACAAAGCGTAAATCATCGGAAGCCGCTATGAAACTAATTTTATCCTCTGCATTTTCTTCAGGCATATTACTACTAGGAATTTCATTTTTATACGGAACATCTGGCACTTTAAGTTTCTCCATATTAACAGCATATATCAATGGCAATCCATTACAATTATTTGCATTCATTTTATTAATTGCTGGATTTGCATTTAAAATTTCAGCAGTTCCTTTTCACTTGTGGACTGCCGACGTATACGAAGGATCACCTGTTGCAGTTACCGCATTTTTGTCGGTAATTTCAAAAGCAGCAGTATTATTTACACTCGTTAATTTATTATATCGTGTATTTACGCCAATTGCACACACCTGGTATTTAATCATTGTTGTTTTAGCAGCTGTTACCATTTTAATTGGGAATTTATTTGCGCTTCGCCAAGACAACTTCAAACGCTTTTTGGCTTATTCATCTATTGCACAGGTTGGATTTATCTTAATTGGTATTTCAGGAAGTTCACAGGCCGGATCGGCATCCATGATTTACTTTATACTAATTTATATTTTCTCTAACCTTGCCGCATTTGGTGTAGTATCAGTAGTTAGTGCATTAACAGGCAAAGAAAACATATCCGACTTTAAAGGGTTTTATAAAACAAACCCAATGCTATCATGGGTATTAACCATTGCTTTATTCTCGCTAGCTGGGGTTCCCCCAACAGCTGGATTTTTTGGTAAATTGTTTTTAATGATGGCAGGTGCTGCCAAAGGTAATTATGGTATCATTATTTTTGCTGCATTAAATATGGTGGTTTCATTTTACTATTATTTAAAAGTAGTAAAAGCAATATTCATGGATGAAAATAATGCACCTATCAAAAAATTAGTGGTTGCTCCCGTTTCAACAATAGCTATGTATATATGTGTGCTTGGGGTGATTGTAACTGGACTTGCAAGTGTGGTGTATGATTATATTAACGGATTAAGCTTCGGACTGTAAATAAAAGAATTTAATAATTAAGATTATATAAAGAATAGGAATTTTAATAAATATTTTATGGCAATTAATAAGAATCACGAGTTTGAAGATTTAGATAATATCAAATGTTCCATTGTTGAAAAAAACGCTTCAGCAGAGCGTGTACAATTTTTGAAGGATTTATTAACCTATAATAAATATCAAGTAGTAGTGGTAGCAAGTCCTGCTCCCAAAGCAGCAGCTCCTGCTCCTGTTGCTACTATTGAGGGTGAACCGGCTTCAGCTCCGATTGCTGCTCCAGAACCTATAACGCCAAGTACTTTTACGATTGGTGTTACTGACTTAAGATTCAATCCAACCAATGCAGTTTTTGGAAGATCCTTACGTACACCTGATGGCCATGTGGTTACATTGGCCTATTGGAATCAAGAGGAAACCGTATCTAGTGATGAGATACCCTATTTTGAGCATAAGCAATAAATACGTTATTGTATTTTCGTTTCTTTCCTAAATGAATGTTGCAAATCTAATAATGTTCGTTGCAATGCTTCAGGATTTCCATCAGTAGACTTTAAAAATGGCAATTCAAATTCATACACCAAAGGGCTAGCAAGTAAAGTTGGATCTTGATTGTTTTTTCTTTTTACATTAATATACTTCTCAACTTCGTCTTTAAAATAAATCACCAATAACCCTAATTCGGATTTTGAGTAATCACTTGGTTTGCCCTTTAACTTGATGGAACTAATATTTGAGGGATTAAAAATGACTGTTTCACCGTGTTCAGAACGCATCATTGTACTCGAATGCAAATCATATTTTTGAGTTGTATAATAAATAAACAACTCTATTCGATTGTTATTTTTTAAGCTGACTGATGCTTTATTTATAAATGATCTTTCGGTATATAAATCGTCTCCTAAATAGTAATTATAATAAATTGACTTATTTACAATTTGCTTTAAATACGATTTTAAAACATTGACAGTATCCTCAATGTTTTTAGGTTGGGTTTCCTTTGCTTGACCTTGCCCTTGTAGGCACAACATCAAAAAAAGTAATATAGTATAATAACCCTTAGTCATTGCAAGCAAATTAGGCTTGTAATTTCTCGAAATTTATTGAAACAATAAATTTTATATTTAATTGAAATTCAATAGGTTATTAATTTAATGTGTACTTTTTACACTATAAATGGGTTACCTTTCTTTCATTATTGTATAAATAGGTATGATAGCAATTATATACAAGCGTTTAATAGCGCAATTGAGACAGTCTCTTTTAGCAAATTTTGGTGCCGAAATACCAGTTAGGCTCTGGAATCGTGGTCCATTCTAAATAATGCCTCGACATACGTGAAGGTGTTTGTAGCCTTGCCCAGGATCGAACTGGGATTTAGAACTTCGGAAATTCTTGTACTAACCATTGTACGACAAGGCCATAAAACAAAATTATAAAAATTGTTTTGAATTCGGCTTAAGATTGCCGGAATAGCACTTTGATCGCAGCGGGTAAAAATATACTTGTGGGCAATGACTTCATGATTTTTATATCATCCCAAATAGTAGATGTATTGGATAAAAATTTAAAAATGGTGGCAGCGCTATTTTTTTCAAAAATACGTTTGAAGATTTCACTTCCTTCCATTTGTTTTTTATCTAGTATATAAAGTAAAACTGCGTCGTAGAAAAAATGTCTTGTATTGTGTATGCTAGTATCAATAGTATGACCTTTTTCTAATTGATTGACTATTTGTTCTACTTGTTTTTGTATGAACTGAAAAGCATATCCCGTACTTGCTTTAACGGCATTTCCTAATGTTCCAATTACAAAAATATTTCCTTCATTGTTGGCAAAGCGTTGAGAAGTCATTGGGATGGCACCAATCTCTTCATGAACTATTTGGTAATTAACATTGGGGTAATTACTATTCAAATAGGATTTAATTTCAGACTCATATTGTGATGGACTTAAAATGTCCTTAGAAAATATGGTGTATTCAACTAATGCTTGTCGATCACTTAAAGGAAGCTGATACATAAATGCAGTTGCTTGTTGTTGATTGACATTAAAATCCATTAACCTCGCTTCCATTTCATTGAAAACGGGTTTATCAAACTTTATCAACAAGCCTTTGAAATGCTGCCATAAAAAAGGAGTATTTAAATTTGATTGACTTATCTTAAATAATTTTTCTTGCGATAAAACACTCGAAAATACCTTATTACCAATGCCTTTACCACCCTCCCATACAACCTGAACTTGATCATGATGATTATCCATCAGCTCAATAGTAGATTCAATCCAATGTACGTTATCAAATTTTTTAGCAAAGTCAATTACATATTTATAAAAGGATTCACCCTGTATCATTTTATATACAAAAGGGTCGGTAGGTAATGTTGTAGAAAATGGTTTTTTATGAACAGAAATTTGTTCCCAATGCTTACATACTAAATGCTCAAATATCCCGCTTCCTTCTTCCCAAAAACACCAGGTTCGATCATTTGATTTTTCAAATGACTTGTCAATCACTAATATGTTTTGACCTTTTAATGTAGGGGAATTTAAAATTGCATATAATAAAGACAATCCAGCACATCCAGCACCAGCTATGATAATATCGTATTCAGCCAGTTGATTGGGATTTTCTGAATTAACCTGCATTTTAATTTGGAATTAAATTATCCTTTTGCTTGAATGCGTTCGTCTTGTCTTACTTTATCCCAGTATTTTTTTGCAACGATTAACATTCCATAACTTTCGCCGTCCTCTTTTCCAATATGCTTATGGTGCATTTTATGCGCCCATCTAATGGCTTTGATATACCTGTTATTTGATTTGGTAAACCATTTAATTCGTTGGTGTATGATTACTTCATGTACAATAAAATAGGCAAAGCCATACATTGCAACCCCTGTCCCTATACCAGCGATCCACAATGGACCAACAAAGTTCCCATAAAATATACAAGCCATACTCGGAATAGCAAAAATTAAAAAGAAAGCATCGTTTTTCTCAAAAAAATGACCTGTTGGTTGATGATGATCCTCATGTAAATACCATAAAAATCCGTGCATTACATAACGATGCGTTAACCATGTAATGCCTTCCATAATTGCGAAAGTCAACAATGTAACAAATATAAATATCATGATAATCAATTTTTAGAATGTAAAGTTACTACAACAAATTTAACTGGCTACGAATTTTAGCTTTAGCAAATATGAATAATTTGCCGTAATCTGGAATTCTTATACGCGTTTGTAGAATGGAATGATGTTGCGTTTTTTTAATTTTTTTAAATAACGAATAATAATACTTGAATGCGGTATAAACCCCAAACCTTGCTTTTATAGGTAATTGTTTAATACCAGCAAGCGCCGCCTCAAAGTCCTTTTGTATATCCGCTTCAATGATGGTTTTATCCTCCTTAGTGAAGTTTTTAAAATCACAGTTTGGGAAATACACTCTTTCTAACCCCTCATAATCAGCTTTTATGTCTCTTAAGAAATTTACTTTTTGGAATGCCGCCCCTAAGCTTTGAGCTGATGGTTTCAATTTTTCATATAACTCAATATTACCCTCACAGAAAATATAAAGACACATTAAACCTACTACTTCAGCACTACCATAAATATAAGTTTGATAAGCATCCAACGTATACTCTTGCTTACTTAAATCCATTTCCATACTTTTTAAAAAAGCAACCAATAAATTTTTATCGATCCCATATTTATTGAAAGTAATTTGGAATCGATGTAAAATTGGATTTAAACTAATTCCGTCAGCTAAAGCAGAGAAAGTATCTTCCGTAAATTTTTTTAATAAAGTTGGCTTATCAAAATCATGAAATGTATCTACAATTTCGTCCGCAAAGCGAACAAAACCATAAATATCATAAATAGGCTGACGCAAATCAACATGTAGCAATTTAATAGCCGATGAAAAACTTGAGCTATATTTCAAAGTAGTGTACTTACTAGTTTGAGCAGTTACTTCATTATATAATTGATATGACGACATCTAATTATTTTTAAAATCATGATGAATTAACCCAGCCACAACTTCCCCACTTATTAAACTTGGTGGAACCCCTGGACCGGGTACTGTTAATTGACCAGTGTAATATAAGTTTTTTACCTTTTTACTTTTACAAGAAGGCTTTAAAATTGCTGTTTGAAGTAAAGTATTTGCCAATCCGTATGCATTTCCTTTAAATGAGTGATACTCTGATTTAAAATCTGCTACTGCAAAACTGCGTTTATAAACAATCGCATCCGATATTGATTGACCCCACTTTTGCTCTAATCTTTTAATGAGTTGCTGGAAATATTTTTCACGAATTTCTTCCGTATCTCCTGCTAATCCTGCGGCAACTGGAATTAATAAAAATAGGTTCTCCATACCCTCTGGTGCAACGGATGAGTCAGTTACTGATGGAACACTCGCATAAAACAAAGGATTACTAGGCCAAGCAGGGTTGGTATATATTTCTTTCCCGTGTACCCCAAAATCCGTATCAAAAAATAAGGAGTGATGCGTAACACCTTTTAATTTTTTATTTAGCCCTACATAATATAATAATGAACTTGGAGCCAACAATCTACTATCCCAATAGGCATCAGCATAAGACTGATATTTCGTATCTAATAATTGAGTCTCAATATGATGATAATCACCGGCACCAACAACTACATCAAATGCATGAATGCTTTGTTCATTCGTTATCTTATTTATGGAACTAGCATTCACTGCTATTCCATTTTGTACTTGTATACTAGTTACTTGTTCCCCGAATTTAAATTTCACACCCTGTTCCAATGCTACCTTATACATAGCTTTCACAATACTATACATACCAAATTCAGGATACCATGTGCCACCCTTAATATCAGCATAGTTCATTAAGCTATATAAAGCGGGGGTTTTTTCTGGTAATGCTCCTAAAAATAAAACTGGGAATTCCATGAGCATTTGAATATGTGGATGCTTAAAAAAACGAGCAATATGTTTTTTCATAGATTGGAAAATATCCAATTTGAAAACGCCTTTTATAACATCCCACTCAATAAATTCCATGAGTGATTGGCCCGGTTTATGTACTAGTTTACCTACACCTACTTCATACTTAAACTGAGCCTCCTCCATGAATTTATCCAAGGCCTTGCCTGCACCAGGTTCAACAGATTCTAATAAATTTTGTAATGCTGCATAATTGGAAGGAATGTCCCAACTGTTCGTATCAAAGTATACGCGATACGAAGGATCCAGTCTTTTTAATGCATAATAATCAGAAACTTTCTTTCCAAAATTTGAAAAGTATTTTTCAAAAACATCGGGCATCCAATACCAACTTGGGCCCATGTCAAACACAAAACCTTGCGCATCAAATTTTCTTGCCCTTCCCCCTGGCAAATCGTGTTTTTCTAAAACAGTCACATCCCAACCCTTATTTGCTAAAAATGTAGCCGCTGATAGACCCGCAAATCCAGCACCAATAACTAAGGCTTTTTTTGGGGTAACCATATTTGTATTAATATCTTTCAATTTTTTGTTTCAAAATTTTTCTTGCAAAGTGAATTCGACTTTTAATAGTACCTAATGGCTCACCAAGCTCATCTGCAATTTCATTGTATTTATATCCCTCAAAATACAAATTAAATGGGATTCTAAATAATTCAGGTAATTCAAATATCATTTGATTCACTTCACGCATGTTCAAATTAGTAATACCTTGATTTACGACTTTTGTATGTGTTTGATCAATGATAAAATCATTAGGGGTATTATCATTAATTACTGATTGCTTTGAACGCTTACGGTAATCATTGATAAATATGTTACGCATAATCGTATACAACCATGCTTTTATGTTCGTTCCTACATTGTATTTGTCTTTATTAGAAAAGGCACGAAATAGGGTTTCTTGGAATAAATCCTTAGCAGATTCATGGTCTTTTGTTAAATTAATCGCAAATGGTCTTAAAAATTCTGCGTTTTCAGTAAGAAGTAAGCTAAATTCTGCGTTTGACATATTATTTTGTTTAACTATTATTTAATAATGCTAAACAAAATTAGGGTTATTATTTGATATTCTGTTTAATTTTTTTAAAAAATTATTAAACAAAATGAGAATTCTTGTTAATGGATTGATTTGCAAATAATTGCAAAAGGTTGAACAAGAAATTAGAATGGGTAAAACTAGCTATTAGTGGTTATATACTAGTCAAAACAGTCATCGTTTCAGACAATGACTTCATAATTTTAATATGACTAGCCACCGGTTGCTTGTATTGCTGAACCATTAGTCCAGTCAAAATAACAGGGATATTAGGATTGATTTGCTCTAATTGCTCCATAAACTTATTCAATTTGAAACCTTTGATAGGAGCAGTTATATGAGAATATAGATAGTCTACTTTTTTAAACTCAGTCAAGTATTTTAAGTCCACCATTGGAACATTGGTGCCTAAATAATCAACATTATGCCCTTTTTGTTTTAACAAAAAATGAACGAATAATAACCCAATTTCATGATACTCTCCTTCAGGCATGAACAATACAATTAACTTAGCAGACTGGTGGAATTTTGGTAATTTCTCAATGCCTAAGATAATTTTTTGTCTTATTATATTTGAAGCCAAATGCTCCTGTGCAGGATTGATATGATTGGTAATCCACAGTACGCCTACTCTTTCAAGGAATGAGAAAATAATTTCAGTAATTGTTTTTTCGATTCCCTTGCTAACAATATAAGTATCTAATTGCCTTTCAAAGGAGACCATATTTAAGGATACCATGTCCTTAATTAAAGCATTGACTACTCTTTCCTTTTCAGCATCCATTTGGTTTAAACCAAATATTTTTTCCTCAATCTCATCAGGATTCATTTTATCAATGTGAGATATTTTGTAGCCGTATTTATTGAGTAGGGAAACGTTTAAGATAACCTTTAATTCATCAGCTGAATAGGACCTGATATTCGTGTCGGTACGTTGGGGTTGTAAGAAATGATATCTTTGTTCCCAAATACGTATAGTATGGGCTTTAATCCCAGATATATGTTCTAAATCCTTAATTGTGTAAGTTGACATACACTAAGAACAATACAAATTCAGAAAAGTTCAGTAAAAATTACTTTTTTAAGCCTTTTAGGTACTCCCCATACCCACTTTTAGCATATTTATCTGCTAAAACCAATAATTGTGCCTTGTCAATGAAGCCCATTCGGTAGGCTACCTCCTCGATACATCCTATTTTTTGGCTTTGTCTTTTCTCAATTACCCTAACAAATTCACAGGCATCGGCCAAAGACTCAAAAGTACCTGTATCCAACCAAGCAGTTCCACGATTCATGATACCCACTTGTAGTTGCTTACGATCCAGGTATACCTTATTTACATCGGTGATTTCGTATTCCCCTCTTGGAGAAGCTGGGATATTTTTTGCAATTTCTACCACTGAATTATCGTAAAAGTATAAACCTGGTACCGCATAATTCGATTTAGGCGCTTTAGGCTTTTCTTCTAAGGATAAAGCATTGTTGTTTTCATCAAATTCCACCACTCCATATCTTTCAGGATCGTTTACCTCATAGGCAAAAACCGCCGCTCCTTCAACATCATTAAATGATTGCACCAACTTACTAAAGCCCGCACCATAAAAAATATTATCACCTAATACTAAGGAAACTTTATCCTTACCAATAAAATCAGCGCCAATCACAAATGCTTGTGCAAGACCGTTTGGCACTGCTTGTACAGCATAACTAAATTTACATCCTATTTCAGCACCATCACCTAATAGTCTTTTAAACTGATCATTGTCCTCGGGTGTTGTAATAATTAAAACCTCCTTAATGCCCGCTAACATTAATACAGACAAAGGATAATAAATCATAGGTTTATCATAAATAGGCATTAACTGCTTACTGATTCCTTTGGTAATTGGATATAATCTTGTACCTGATCCGCCTGCTAATATGATTCCCTTCATTTTAAAATTTTTATTTTTTATAAACTAGCGGCATATTCCGCAAAGCTTCCTAATACTTTGTCTTTATCTGATAATATTAATTCATTGTCAGCTAACTTCCAATCTATATTTAAATCTGCATCATTGTACATGATTCCTACTTCATTACCTGGTTCGTAAAACTTGTCGACCTTATAAAAGAAGGTTGCCGATTCACTTAACACCACAAACCCATGTGCAAATCCAGCAGGTACAAAAAATTGTTTGTGATTTTCTGCAGTTAGTTCAATGCTAAAATGCTGACCAAAACTTGGCGAACCTTTTCTTAAATCAACGGCCACATCCAAAACCGAACCGGCTAATACCCTTACTAATTTTGCTTGCGCTGATGAACCTCTTTGCATATGCAAACCTCTTAGCACACCTTTTGAGGATTTTGACTGATTGTCTTGTACAAACTCAATATCTAATCCAGAAGCTGCTTTAAAGTCTCTTTGATTAAAGGTTTCTATAAAATACCCTCTAGCATCACCATGCACTTTTTCGTGAATAATAAAACAATCTTTAAGGGGGGTCTGCTCAATTCTCATGCTCGTTCAATAAATATTAATAGTGTTTATTATGCTTATCGATTAGAATACATATCATTATAATAAGCTTGATAAGCACCGCTTGTTACATTTTCCAACCAAGCTGTGTTAGCTAAATACCAATCAATGGTTGCCGCCAATCCTTGCTCAAAAGTAACCGATGGTGTCCAACCTAATTCCTTATTTAATTTAGTAGCATCAATAGCATAACGACGATCATGTCCTGGGCGGTCTTTTACATATGTAATCAATGTTTCACTTTCTCCCTTTGTACGTCCAAGTTTCTCATCCATTTGTGCACATAATAATTTCACTAAATCAATATTGGTCCACTCATTAAATCCACCAATATTATAAGTGTCTCCCTTTTTACCTTTATGGAAAATCAAATCAATTGCACGCGCATGGTCAATAACATACAACCAATCACGCGTGTATAAACCATCGCCATATACAGGCAGTGATTTTTTATTAATGATATTATGAATGAATAAAGGAATTAATTTTTCAGGAAAATGATTAGGACCATAATTATTAGAACAATTTGAAACTACAATTGGCAAATGATATGTTTCACCGTATGCTCTTACAAAATGATCACTTGCTGCTTTACTTGCAGAATAAGGAGAATTTGGATCATAAGGCGTTGTCTCTTTAAACAAACCTTCCTTACCCAAGCTTCCATAAACCTCGTCAGTAGAAATATGATAAAATAAATGATCTCTTTTTTTATCCCATGTTCCGTCATGAGCATTTTCATAACTTAAATCGCCTTTCCAAAAATCCTTTGCTGTATTTAATAAGTTTACTGTACCAATTACATTGGTATAAACAAAATCCAATGGCGAAACTATGGAACGATCCACATGTGACTCAGCAGCCAAATGAATTACATCGGTAATACGATGCTTTTGGAAAATTTCTTTTAAGGATTCGGGGTCTAAAATATTTGCTTTAACAAAATGATAGTTTGGTAACTTTTCAATATCCTTTAAATTTTCTAAGTTGCCTGCATACGTCAAGGCATCTAAATTAAAAATTTGATAATCAGGATATTTTGTCACCATTAAACGCACTACATGCGATCCAATAAATCCTGCTCCTCCGGTAATTAATATATTTTTTTGCATCTGAATTTGTATCTTACAAAGATATTATTTTGACGATATATAAAAGCATGAAATTGTTAATATTTATACTCCAAATAACATTATGAACCAACAAAGATACTATTCCTTGGACGTTTTCAGAGGAGCCACTGTCGCACTCATGATTTTAGTGAACAATCCAGGTTCCTGGGGCCATATTTTTAGTCCCTTACAACATGCTGGCTGGCATGGTTGCACCCCAACGGATTTGGTATTCCCCTTTTTTTTATTCGCAGTGGGTAATGCCATGAGTTTTGTAATGCCCAAACTAGCTTTAGGGACTGCGAATGATTTTTGGAAAAAAGTGATTAAAAGAACAATCCTTATTTTTTTAATTGGGCTGTTTTTGAATTGGAGCCCATTTATAAAATGGTCAGACAATCAATTGGTATTTAAAACATGGGACAATATTCGCATTTTAGGTGTTTTACAACGTATTGCACTTTGTTATTTTTTCGCATCAGTCATTGTTTATTATGGCAAATCTAAAATTTCTCTTTTTGTAGGCATGATGATTTTAGTTACGTATTGGATACTAAATATTTTACTAGGTGCCTCAGGAAATCCATACAGCTTATCGGGCTACTTTGGAAATAGTATTGACCAATTAATTTTAGGCGTTTCACATATTTATAAAGGAGAAGGTGTCCCCTTTGATCCGGAAGGATTAATCAGTACACTGCCCGCTATTGTACAAGTAATTTTAGGTTTTTTAGTAGGTGAATATATTCAGCTAAAAGGCAAAAGTTTTGAAATGCTAGCGCAGATTTTATTAACCGGTGTGGTATTGGTGTTGGCAGGATATATATGGGATTTTAGTTTCCCAATTAATAAAAAAATATGGACAAGTAGTTATGTATTGTATACTTCAGGTCTTGCTATGATTACTTTAGGCATGTTTATATATTTATTGGAATTTAAAGAAGCTAAAGGAAAATGGAGTCATTTTTTTGATGTGTTTGGAAAGAATCCTTTATTCATATTTGTATTGAGCGGATTTTTGCCAAGGGTATTAGCATTGTTAAGATGGACCGATCATATCAATGAAAAAGGAGAGCATGTTTACACTTCGGCGATGCCATGGTTTTATGAAAATATTTGCAAAAACATAAATAACGATTTAAGGGTTGGGTCATTTGTTTATGCGTTATGCTTTATCGCCTTCATGTTTACACTTGCTTATCTTTTAGATAAGAAAAAGATTTACATTAAAGTATAAATGATTTAGAGCATAGTTTAATCAAGTGCAGACTTATGCAAATAAAAAATGAGTAACTCCCAATAATTCGCTAAGCTATTTAAAAATAGTCGCTGCTTTTTCTAAACTTTCTGGCTTGCCAACGTCTAATAAAATGCCATCACTATGATCATAATAATGAATAGCAAAGTGTTGTGCTAATTGTAAATATGCATCGATTAAAGAAAATTTTCCGCTTAATTGAACCTCCTTTAAAAAAGATGCATGAATGATTTGAATGCCGCTAAAAGCCTTTGGCACTGCCGAATTGGGGTCTCTTAATGGATTAGCCCATTTTTCTTGTCCGGTAGTATTATTTTTCCATCCACATAAAGTACCTGCAGTATTAAAAATTAAATTTCTACTAGACACTCTATCCGTTACAGCTAAAGTGGCTACTAAATCACCTTCTGCTTTCAAGGCATTTGTCTCATCAGCAACCATTAATTTGTGTAAATCTAAATTGGTTAAAATATCGGCATTCATAACCAACCAACTTTCTTCATGCTTAAAATAATTTGCGGCACGTAATAAACCCCCACCCGTTTCCAACACCTCATCGGTTTCATCTGAAATACTGATATTAGCCCCCCATCCATTATTATCATGAATGGCTTTGATAATTTGATCTGCAAAATGGTGGACATTTACAATGATATCAGAAATACCATAAGACAATAAATATTCGACATTTCTTTGCAGCAAGGACTTCCCATTGACCATGGCTAATGCCTTTGGATGCTTATCCGTAAAAGGCTTTAACCTTGTACCCAATCCAGCAGCTAATATCATTGCTCGCATTATCAATTATTTTACCCAATTGTTTTTATTGGTATGTTCTAAAATTACTTTGACTTTAAATTTATTCCTTAAATGTCTCGCCGTTTGCTCAGCTGCAAAAACGCTTCGGTGCTGACCACCTGTACATCCAAAATTAATTTGAAGAGATGCAAAATCTCTTGATAAATAATTTTCAACAGTAATATCAATTAAATCCCAAACACTATTTAAATAAGTATTCATTTTTGTTCTTTGCTCTAAAAAATCTTGAACTGGTTTATCTTGACCAGACAATTTTTTATAATCATCAAATCTTCCTGGATTTAAAATTCCTCGCATATCAAAAATAAAACCACCACCATTTTCAGTTGCATCCACAGGCAACCCTTTTTTATAACTAAAACTATTAATAGTAATCACTAAAGGGGTTTTATCATTTGCAAGTGTTGGTGTAAACCTTTCAATAACTTCATCACTCACCATCCAATTCAAAATACCTGCAAAAACGGGTGTATCATTGCTTAATGGCGAAACGGATAAAAAGTTTTTCAAATTCTTTAACCCCAGAGGAATACTACTTAAAAAGTGAGCCTTACGTTCAAACAACCCTCTAAAACCATAGGCGCCTAATACTTGTAATAATCGAAGCAACACAAATCCATGATATTGTTGTTTGAATTTAGTTTCGTCCATAGCAGTTGGCAATAACTTTTGCACTTCACTAATATAGTAATCAACTAATTGCTCCTTCCATTCATTCGAAAGTTCCGCTTTAGCTTGCCATAATAAGGAAGCTACATCATAGGACAATCCACCCTGCATCCCTCCTTGAAAATCTATAAAATATACCTCATCATTATTTACAATAATATTTCTACTTTGGAAATCCCTAAATAAAAAATGATGCAAGTCCTTACTCGCCAGACGATCACTTAACAATTCAAATTCATCAATTAAAGCTTGTTTGTCATAAGGAAATTGCAAAGTATCTAAAAAATAATATTTATAATATAGCAAATCCGTCAAAATAGAATGCTTGCCAAATTCTTTAGAAGTTAAACAAAAGGAATAATCTAAATCCTTTCCACCGCTAACTTGTAATAGCGCTAAGGCTTTTAAACTTTTTTGAAATAATGAAAATACATGTTCCGTTTTTCCTTCTTTTTCCAACACATCTAATAAGGAAACATTACCTAAATCTGATTGTATATAAATTGATTTGTCCTCACTTACTGCTAATATTTTTGGAACGGGTAAACCTTTTGCAAAAAAATGATTAGAGAAATATAAGAATGTCTCATTCTCCTTAATATTCAAGTTGTAAGTAGCAATCCAAGAGTTCGAACCCTGTACAATTCTAAAATATATTCGATCTCCTCCACTTTGAGGTATTTTACTGATTTGATCCCAATCAGTGGGATTAATTGTCTTATATAATTTATTTATATGTATTAAAATATCGTCCATAGTGATAATAATCAGCTTTAAATATGCCTAAAAGTAACCAATATCACATAAAAAATGTTAAAAAGTGTTAAGTTTACAAATATAAACTATTCACATGCAAGCAAAACTTAAACAATTAGTGTCTTTTTTGTTTTTAATGACACTCTCCATTTATTCATTTGCACAAACGCAAAAAATAACTGGAACAGTAACCGATATTAAAGGTATTCCATTAGTTGGGGTGACCATAAAGGCGCAATCAACTAAAGCTATCGTATCAACTAATATTAGTGGTGTATTCAATGTAAATGCAAAAGTTGGAGAAACTTTGGAATTTACTTCAGTTGGATTTGAATCAAAAAAGGTATCTGCAAGTACTGGAAATATGATTATCCAATTAAAAACTGCAGTGAATGAATTACAAGATGTAATATTAGTGGGTAGCAGAGGTGGTGCACGTGTAAAAACGGAATCACCCGTTCCTGTGGACGTGATTAAGTTATCCGAAGTTGGATTTAATACAGCAAGAATGGATTTAACATCCACTTTAAATTTCGTTGCTCCTTCCTTTAATTATAATAAACAATCTGGTGCTGACGGTGCTGACCATATTGACATTGGTACTTTAAGAGGTCTAGGACCTGATCAAACTTTAGTGTTGATAAATGGGAAGAGACGCCATAGCACCGCATTTGTTGGTTTATTTGGACCAAGAGGAAGAGGAAACTCTGGTGTAGATTTAAATGGCTTCCCTCAATCATCAGTTGACCGTATTGAAATATTACGCGATGGAGCTTCGGCACAATATGGTTCTGATGCCATTGCAGGTGTTATGAATGTGGTCTTAAAAAAGAATACAAACGAGTGGAATGTATCTACTGGCTTAGCTGGCTATTATGATAATAAATACAATACTTATGCTGTAAAAAATGATCGCAATTATTTATACAATTCTTCATTTGGTGCCATGGATGGTATTACGCAAAACTTAACTATTAACAGAGGATTTGATATCGGTAAAAAAGGAGGCTTCATTAATGTATCACTCGATTTAAATAGTCAAGGAAAAACTTTCAGACAAGCACCTGATGAAGACGGTTTGCCAATCAATACTTGGAGACAAGGTTTTGGAGATGGTTCTATGAAATCAATTGGCGCTATGATGAATATGGAAGTTCCCATGGGTGACGGCATTAAATTTTATGCTTTTGGTGGTGTAAACAGTAAAAAGTCTGACGCTTATGCTTATACAAGAAATTGGTCAGCAAAACCAAATCGTTTTCCAGTAGATGAAAAAGGCGCCTTAATTTTTGTACCAGACATTATGTTTGTTACAGGTCAAGGAGACACAAGTTATAACCCACGCATTCAAGCAGATATTCAAGATATGTCAATGGTGGCTGGTTTTTCAAAAACAACTGCAACAGGTTGGGATTGGGACTTTAGCTCAACAGTTGGTAATAATAATTTTCATTATTTTGGTGCAGGCACTTTTAATGCGTCAAATATTGGTAATGTATCTCAAACAAGTTTTGATGATGGTGGATTTAATTTCTTACAAAGCACCACTAATTTAGATTTAAGTAGACTTTATGGTAAAGTAAATAATGGTGGTGTGAAAGTTTCATTTGGATCTGAATTTAGAGTTGAAAATTATTCAATCTTCAGAGGTGAGCCAGCATCCTATAAAGTTTTCCCAAATAGTTTTGGTTTAGAACAAGCACCTGGAGCGCAAGGATTCCCTGGATTTAGTCCTGCTGATAAAGTAAATGCAAGCCGAATTGTTACAGGCTTATATGGTGACTTGGAATACACACCTACTTCAAGTTTGTTATTAACAGGTGCCGTTCGTTTAGAAAACTATTCTGACTTTGGTGCAGTTGCAACTTATAAATCATCCTTCAGATATAAACTTACCAATAACTTTAACTTAAGAGGTTCATTCAGCACTGGATATCGTGCACCTTCTTTACAACAAAAATACTTTAGCAATACACTTACTTCATTCTCTCAAGGTCAATTGGTTCAATCAAGAGTTTCTAGAAATAACGACCCACTTACTAAATTGGCCGGTATTCCTGACTTAAAACAAGAAACCTCAACGAACATGAGTTTAGGATTTTCTTGGAAACCAATTCAGGGTTTAACCTTTACAGTTGACGGATATAGCATTAAAATGAAGGACCGTGTTGTATTATCTGGTTTATTTAGCGCTAGTGACGCTACTTTACCAGCTGCATTTACTAGTAAATTAAATGACTTAGGTGTTTCCACTGCACAGTTTTTTGCAAATGCAGTTAACACAACTAACACAGGTATTGATTTAGTTATCGATTATCAAAAGAAAATTTCCGATAAAGAAAGATTTAAATTTTTATTTGTAGCTAACTTCCAGGGTATTACAATTGATGCAATAAATGTCCCAGCTGCTATTGTGGCTAACGGTACACAAGAAGAAAAAGAATATAAAGCAAGTACATTTTTTAGTGACAGAGAGCAATATTTCCTAAAAGCATCAGCTCCAAAATCTAAATTCTCAACAAGTATTGACTACACTAACAATAAAGTAAGTGTAGGTGCTAGAATTACTTATTTCGGTGATGTTGCTTTAACTGGATTTGGAATAAATGGCGATGGTATTAACCCTCAGGTTCCAACCGATGCGGATGTTACAGGAAATACATTGGTACCTGAAATATTTAATTATAGAGGAAAATTCACTACCGATTTATACATGAATTATCAATTTTCAAAGAAAACATCCATCGTTGCAGGTGTTGATAATATCTTTAATGTACATCCTGATTATGCTATTAATCCTTTAGCAAAGGGTTGGGCTGGTGACAATGAAACAGGTGGTCCATGGGACGGTGTTCAAATGGGTTACAATGGCTTAAGAATGTTTACTAGATTGTTATTCAAGTTTTAATTCCATTTATTTTAAATAACTTTAAAGTCCAGATTCGTCTGGACTTTTTTATTTACATTTTTTGAATTTTACAAGTATCATTTTATTTGTTTGCTTCAATCCCTATCATATGAAAAAAATAATATCATTATTCCTGACAATTTTTACGTTGAGTAATTTATTAAATGCACAAAACGGAATGGTTGTTTTTCAAACTGACTTTGGGACTAAGGACGGCGCAGTGTCGGCTATGAAAGGGGTTGCAAGTAGCATTGATCCTAGTTTAAAACTATACGATTTAACACATGACATTCCAGCCTACAATATTTGGGAAGCAGCTTATAGATTGGATCAAACCGTACCCTATTGGCCAAAAGGAACTGTATTTGTATCGGTAGTAGATCCCGGTGTTGGCACAAATCGTCATTCAGTTGTAGTAAAAACAAAATCTGGACACTATATTGTTACACCCGATAATGGAACCCTTACTTTAATTGCACAATCATTGGGTATTGATTCAGTAAGAGAAATTGATGAAGTCAATAATAGAAGAAAAAACTCAGGTGCCTCTTACACTTTTCATGGTCGTGATGTTTATGCCTATACTGCTGCCAAACTTGCATCTCATGCCATTAGCTATGAACAGGTTGGCAAAATAAGTATTGAGCCGATTACTTTATTAACTTATCAAAAAGCCGTTTTGCAAAATGGAAAACTAAAAGGGAATATTTCAATATTAGATATTCAGTATGGTAATGTTTGGACCAATATTGATCAAGAAAATTGGAAAAACTTTAATGCACTTTCACATGCTAAAAATGAAATTTTAGTTCAAATATTTAATAAACAAAAAATAGTGTATGCAGGTACGATGCCTTTTGAAAACACATTTGGTGGCGTGGCCGTTGGAAAACCGTTAGCCTACTTAAATAGTTTAATGGATTTGTCATTTGCATTAAACCAAGGAAGCTTCGCAGACAAATACCATATACAAACCGGCAATGACTGGAATGTAATTGTTAGTTGGGCGAAATAATACAAATTTTCTATTTAGATGGAACAAACTCCTTTTTTGGCTTTGTTGGAAAAAATGTAGATCTTATTGAATTAATTACAAAAATGCCTATTAATATAGCAATTGCCACTATAAAAATATAGTATAATTTTTTAATAAAATTTCTTGCCTTATCGTTTTTAATAAACTTTAAAAGCAAAAATATCATAGTAAAAAACAATACCGAAAACACGACCAAAAAAAATATTTCCTGAATTCCAAATGCTAAATTCATAATAAATAATTAAAAGTTAAAATGAATATAGAGACTAATTATTTCTATATTCATTTTAGTTATTGACAATAGTATATTTTCGAATGAATAACTTAAGTAAAAGTTATTTATATGTATAAATCGAAACTGGCTTGGTTGAGAACTCATCCATATTGACTGAAATATAAAATGTTATATTAGACCCCCAACCTAGTGTCGTACCACTACCCATTTGTATCCCAAAAGTTGCAACACCTGTTACTGCGAAAGTTGAAACAAAAGTTGACGGATTAAAAGATACGAAGGATGTATTTTGAGACTGCCATCCAAACAATTGAACTCCTGAAAAATATAATGAAGGAGTGCCGTTAATACTTCCATCAGCATTTGAATTAAAAGACAAATTCAAATTTGAAAAAAAGCTTGGATTATTTCCACTTGAAGGTCCAAAAGTAAATCTGTATAAACCTGCTGGACCTGGACCATCGTCAGCCCATTCATCATTAACCTTAATTGCATTTGACCTTAGTTGTAAAGAATCACCTTGTTTTTTAACGCTAATACCAGTAGCGAAAATGGAGTCACTTGTTAAAGATTCAAAAATTTTGCTAAAAACTTTAATATCTATTGTTCCAATATTACTTGATAATGAATTGGCACTTGTACCAGACTCATTATTTATTTTTCCACCAAGGTCAGCAGAAGGCATTACAAATACATTTCCACGCTTTCCTACAATAGACTTAACTAATGCTACATCGGATTCTATAGTTGCTAAATTTTCCTCTTTAGTTGAATAACCACTTTCTTTTTTACAAGCAATTAATAAAGAAAAGGCGATGGGAATAATCGTAAGTTTTTTAAGGCAACCAACTAAATTAATTTGTTTCATTTTATTTAAGTTTTATGAACTCAAATAAAATATAAAAACAAACTGCACTTTATAGTGTTTATACTTTCGAAAACACCCTAACCATTTATACTCTTCGCAATCAAACTATGAAAATGATGCGTTCCTTGCTCACGCTTTGTTGCATAACGACCATAATGGTAAAAGCGAGAACGAATGCCTTGTTGTACATACTGCACAATTTCTTCATCCTCCTGCTCAACGGTATCCAATCCACTTCCTGCCCCTTTGCCTAATTTGGATGCATCAAATACAAAACTTAAAAAACTTACTTTGGTATTGCCTGCATCAATTGGGGTTACTACATTTAAAGACAATCCCCAAGGATAAAAATTAAACATCATGTTAGGGTACACCCAAAAATAATAAGCTGCAATTCGTTTGCCTGCATCGGGATGACCCGCGAGCATTTCAAAACAATGGTCATCGTCCTTTGCAATGCCTAATTGTAAATTGGCATACTTAAATATTTCAGTTGAATAGTCTTTAAAATCTAAAAATGCATTTAAGCCAGGATGTACAAATGGAATATGGAATCCTTCCAAATAATTTTCACAATACAATGCCCAATTGGCTTTGATATAATAATCATTGGATCTGGATGCGTCAAATACTAAATTATTTATGGGTAACCATCCAATACGCTCCTCCATCTCCCTAAAAAATAATTCAGGCCCTAATCCATTTTTCAATTGTGTAAATAACAAAGGCCCCCACTGGTATAATTGCAAATGATGCAAATGATTGTTTTCAGGAATAAAATTTTCAACATCCTTAAACTCTGGCATGGAAATAAATTTGCCGTCCAAATGAAACGCACGACCATGGTATTTACAACGCAAATGTTTTTGCGCAGTACAGGGCTCATACACCATTAAATTACCTCGGTGGGTACATACATTGGAAAGACAATGAATGTGGTTATCCATATCTCTTGTTAAAACCAATGGCTCGTCAATATAATTTTCCAATAATTTAAACGGATAAGCATCGCCCGGTTTCGGCACCATGCCCGTATGACCAATATACTGCCAACTAGGAGCGAATATTTTTTCTTTAGAAGCTTCTAACCATTTGGTTTCCAAATAAAAACTAGTATCAATCGTCTTTGCTCGAGCAATATTAGGATCTATAAAAAACGGCTTATCCATAACACACAATTTGAGCCCCCAAGGTACAAAATGAGCGCTAGAAAATATTCATAAAAATACTAAATAATTTAGTTAATATTGCTAATAAATTTAGTTTTATGGAATACATTGATCAAGACCCTAGCGAAGGCATCGCTACCCAACAAATTAACAAAAACTACCAATCTAGTCAAATAGTGCAGGCCAATGCCACTGGATTTGGAGCTGCGTCGGACGACTTTATGGAGAGAGGTATTGACCTCAACGAGCAACTCATTCACAACAAGCCTGCTACCTTTTTTTTTAGGGTAAATAGTGATGCGATGATCGGCGCCGGCATTCATATTGGTGACACTTTAATTGTGGACCGAAGCATCCCTCCTAAAACAGGTAAAGTAGTAGTCGCTATTTTAAATGGTGAATTCTTAGTGCGCCGTTTACAAATACAAACGCATAGTATCACGCTATTTCCAGAGAATAAAAAATATGGTGCCATACATATTGAACACCTGCAAGATTATAAAACATGGGGTGTGGTGACTTATGTAATTCATAGTTTATAATAGCTGACAAATAGCGCGTAAAATAAATGCGTATTTAAATTAAAATGTGTGCAAGCGATCATTGATTGTAATAGTTTTTATTGTTCCTGCGAAAGACTTTTCGCCCCTACCTTACAAAATGCTCCCATTGTTGTTTTAAGTAATAATGATGGCTGTATTGTTTCTCGTTCCGATGAGGCAAAAAAATTGGGTATCGCTATGGCGGCACCCTACTTTCAGGAAGCAGAGCGCATCAAAAAATTTGGAGTTCATACTTTCTCCTCTAATTATCATTTGTATGGTGACTTAAGTTGGCGTGTGATGGAAACCATGCGATCCTTACTACCACCGGGTCAGGTGGAAGTGTATTCGGTGGACGAAGCCTTTGTGGACCTACACCATATTGCTGATAAGGACGTACATGATTTTTGTATTCACTTAAAAAATACGATTGAAACCTGGACAGGTATTTCTGTTTCTATTGGTGCGGCACCTAATAAAGTATTGAGTAAAGTAGCCAATCGTTTAGCCAAAAAAAATAAAATACAAACCAATTGCGTAGTGGTATTAGACAGCACACAAAAAATACAAACTGCATTACAAAAAACACCTATTGAAGATGTTTGGGGTATTGGATATCGCTATAGTGAAAAATTAAAAGTGTATGGCATTAACACCGCTTTTGCTTTAAGTATAAAAGACCTTAGCTGGGGTAAAAAATTTTTAGGAGGCATTACAGGAATTAAATTAATACGTGAATTAAAAGGACTTCCAACGCACAGCATGCAAGCACCTCGTACCGAAAAAAAAATGATTGCCACAACACGTATGTTTGGACGCAATGTAACAGCTTGGCAAGAAATTGAAGAGGCCTTGGCTACCTATGCGACTCGTTGTGCCGAAAAACTACGACGACAACATAGTGCCGCTAAATGCGTGCAAGTTTTTTTATTACGTAAACCACCCATCAACTATAATGCAGACGGACACTATCATCGAGGCAGTCAAGTAAACGGATTCGCGTTGCTTGATAATCCAAGTAACCTAACACCTGATATTATTAAAGCTGCGGTAGCCATTGGTAAAACCCTATATGAACAAGGAGAAATTTATAAAAAAGCGGGGGTGATTTTAAGCGACTTTGTACCCGATAATGCACTGCAAACCAATTTGTTTACTGCCCCTGCCGACGCAAGACGTAAAAAACTAATGAATGTAATTGACAATATGAATGCCGCCTATAGGAATGATGTGCTCAAATTTGGGACCTCGAGCACGCAAAAAAATTGGAAAATGCGCAGTGAAAAGCGCAGCAAACGTTTTACCACTAGGTGGGATGAGCTCTGTATAGTGAAATAAGTAAAATTGGTGGAAAACCCTTTTGTAAAAATTCGTAAAAATGCTTTTGCTGATGTATTTTTGCCCAATTTTATACATATGAGCAACCAGCTGAACTCCAACGAATCAATCCCCTCCAAAAAGAAAAAAATTATTGTATTAGGAAGTGGTCCTAATCGTATTGGACAAGGTATTGAATTTGACTATTGTTGCGTACATGGATTGTTAGCCGTAAAAGAGTCTGGTTACGAAGCCATTATGGTGAACTGTAATCCAGAAACGGTATCTACCGATTTTGACATGGCCGATAAATTATATTTCGAGCCTGTATTTTGGGAACACCTTTGGGAAATTATTGAATTAGAACAACCAGAGGGAGTGATTGTACAATTAGGAGGACAAACAGCATTAAAATTAGCAAAACGTTTAACAGAGCGTGGCATTAAAATTATAGGTACTTCATTTGATAGTTTAGATATTGCAGAAGATAGAGGTCGCTTTAGTGATTTATTAAAAGAATTAGAAATTCCTTATCCAAATTATGGCACTGCTTACACTGCCGATGAAGCTATTGAAGTAGCGAATCAAGTTGGCTATCCAGTACTTGTAAGACCTAGTTATGTTATTGGTGGTCAAAGAATGCGTATTGTAATTAACGACGCCGAAGTAGAAACTGCGGTAGTAAGTATTTTAAAACATATCCCAGATAATAAAATATTAATTGACCATTTCTTGG